>Ga0157368_1000083_pt1 | contig 41206 bp, 53 predicted proteins | sample AttbisABBM3_FD_113146 | JGI IMG/M metagenome (GOLD analysis project Ga0157368, IMG submission 113146) | Fungus gardens microbial communities from leaf cutter ant in Botucatu, State of São Paulo, Brazil - Atta bisphaerica ABBM3 | ecosystem: Host-associated > Fungi > Mycelium > Unclassified ... | reverse complement strand
TGGACTCTGTCAGTCCGTGACTGACTCTATACATGGCTTTTGCTAATGATACCAGCTATGACTGGTACTAATTTTCTCAGTACTCCTGACGGACGCCCAGGCTGGGGAGATTTCTTCCTCAGCCAAGGATACGAGGTGAGCAGCGAGGCAATCCGTCAATTCACCCTGTCGCCACTCTGAGCATCCCGTTAAGGTTTACATTGTGGATCAACCTGCTCGGGGGAGGTCAGCCTTCCAGGCCGGAGTAGATGGTCCCCAAAGCACATCCGACACTTTAACAATCGAATCGTATTTCACGGCAACGCAAAGGTTCAAACTCTGGCCTCAGGCAACACTACACACTCAGTGGCCTGGAAATGGGAGTATGGGTGACGCTATCTTTGACAGTTTCTATGCATCAACGGTGCCTAGTCTAGTTTCCGACGAGGAAACTTCAGAGAGGATCCGGGCCGCTGGACCAGCTCTATTAGACAAAATCGGCGTAAGTTGTGGTGTAAACACGACATGAGTTATTACTGATAGAATATGAAGCCTGTTATTTTGCTGACTCACTCACAATCAGGACCTCTCGGCTGGGTTCTGGGAGACTCTAGACCGAACCTTGTTAGGTTCATTGCTGCCCTGGAGCCGGGCGGTCCGCCATTCATGAACGTGATTTTCCCTCCTATTGGGCCTGCACGCCCGTTCGGCATTACAGAAACTCCCGTTGTGTATGATCCGCCACTTTCATCTGCAGACGATCTGAAGGCCATAGTTGCAGGTAACTCTTCCCTTTTTACTTGTTTCTTACAGGCATCACCGGCGCGCAAACTCGTGAATCTGATGAAGATACCGATCCTCGTTGTGACCTCGGAATCCAGCTATCACGCAGTATTTGACGATTGCACAGTAGACTACCTGAGACAGGCTGGTGTTAGTGTGGAACATGTCAAGTTGGGGGAGGTTGGGATACACGGAAATGGACATATGATGTTCATGGAGAACAACAACATCGAGATAGCGGAATTGATCCAGAAATGGATTGTAAAAATCGGCGAGAAATAATGTAACACAAATATCTCTCATCCTTTGAGATTAGTTTATGTTGAATTATGCTTCGTCCTCGCCCTCAGCGGCAGGGGCTTTAGGCCAGATGCCACCATTGTGGGAGTCGTCCTTCTGATACCTCCGATTGCTATCGCCTAGAGCCTGAAGCACAGCATGAAAAAGAATATCAGCATTCTGTGCAGCTGCATCAGCAATGTCACCGAGAGGAAAAAGAGGGACAGGGGGAGGAATGATCCAAGACGCTTCTTGTGAGGCATCCGTTCCAGGTGAAGAAACCTCATCTAGATTCTCGACATAGAAGGCGGTAAATAAGGGTACCTGAGGTACTTCCCTCCCAAGTTGCAGAATAGTATTCAGATAAGGCTGAAGTACTTGCGAAGGGTCGCATTGGTTATTATCAGGGACAGGGAGACTGATGTATAAGATGTCTGAAACAACAAGTCAGTGTTTGAATCAACTGAGAAAAAGAAAAGCTCACATTTTCCCTTGGGAGCTGAGAGCGTGCCCTCGCCAGTAATCAACACAACAGCAGAATATTGAGACGAACCACCGTCCAGTGAATTTGGCGGAAATACAAGAATCGCAGTGTCAAGCGCTTTATCCTCTCCCTCCATATTCTCATCATCATCATTGTCATCGTCTGTATCGTCAACACCGAGAGAAGGAAGATGCAGGGTGATGGCGTGCTCGATTATAGCAACACATCGAACTACAGAAGTCAGTGTGTACGATGGTTGGAAGGAAGGAGATATGAAAGAGCTAGGACCGTTAACTTGATGTTGAGTGTAGGAGGCAGGGCCAAGAATGACACGTGCATACAAGGATTCAGGTATGTCTTCAAGGTTTAAGGAATAATGGTATGGTCTGGATGCAGGATCGATCGACGTTTCACTAAACTGTGCCGATGGCGAGTCAACAGATATTGAAGTAATGCGCCTCCCGAGAATATAGACGGCACCGTTGACTGCGGCAGTGCGACAAAATCCCTGGGTTAATTCACCCACTCCTCCATAGTGACCAACAAGGAATGGTGATGTCCCATAACGGCCAACTGACCGCAGATAGCGCTGTATTCGGGGAAGAACTGATATCGTGGAATCTAATCTATTTCAATCATGTGCTGTGGAGTAGAGTGGTAGGTCGGTTCTTACCTGTGGGTTGGCTTGAATAGGCCAAAGCGTAGGTGATGACGGTGACGAGCTCAGGGCTGAGAGAGAAGACAGACTCCAAAAAATCAATGAAAGGAAGGTCATATTTGCCTTGTAATTCACTCGATTGCTCCCAATCACCAACAGCAAAGGTCAAGAAGCGCATGAGTCGACGTTTCTGTAATAGAGAGATGTCTTTGCTTCTGAAGACGTCCTCCTTGTTTCTTGGTACACTCCTAAATGTACCTGCACCGTCATATACGGCGACGCACTCCAGGAGACGAAATCCGTTGTATTTAGAAACGCCGGAATGAATGAGAGCATCAATGAAAGGTCCAAAAGATGGATTGATAGCTGGGCAAAGACAGACGGAGTATTGACGAGCATAGGGTGGTATAATGCCGGAGTGACTTCCTCGAGAGAATCTTTCAGAGGTAGGAGAAATTTCATCGACCCATTTTGCGAACTCTTCCAGCGTGAGACTGGCTTCCTCACCGCCATAGTAGGGATTCTGATCAATATGAGCTACTTTGAAACCCCACTTGGAAAGTGCACTAGATCAAATCAGCAAGAGTTTGATATAAATCGAAACAAAAACACACGCAGCAACGATAGACTCAGTAAGTCCAGTGCGCAGGATGATGACATCAAACTTGGAGTCCTCCATAGGGAGCATGTACCGCAATCAAACTATCTGGATTCCGGATTAGTTTGCACACGTGCTCTCTATTCTACCGCTATAATATCATCTACAGTACTCACCTATTTACTAGATCACTACCTCCTTTCCATTCACCCTCGCTACTGTATGTATTTATACATTCCTCTGCGTTGCGGAATGATTCTAGCCAAGCTTTCACACGTGACCAATCTTCCCACACCCTATGTTTGCAAAAATTTCCTTTCGATTTCCTCACAAACCCAATGGCCAAAACCGAGAAAAAAAAGATGGCCAAGGCCGCTTCAACCGAAACTGTGCCTCGTTCCATACCTGTGACGTCGAAAGAAATACTCGCTAAGGCTCAGGTCCAGGCTCCTGTCAGTACATGTTCAAAACTCAATCATATCTTTTCATTAATCCTTCTCCGCAGAACGGAAAGGTAAAGAAATCAGAAAAACCAACCAAAAAGCCTACTCCCAAGGAGCCCAGCGACTCATCCAGCTCTGATTCAGAGAGTGAAGAAAAAGCTACCGTGCAGAATGCTTCGAGTAGCAAGGTATATGCCGCCCGTTTTGCGTTTGTTCTTGATTACTGATGCATTCACAGGGAAAGGGAGATTCTTCTGATGAGAGTAGCGAGAACTCGTCTTCTGAAGATGAGAAACCAAAAGCCTCTCAAGTGAAGGCAACTCCCAAAAAGGCTGCATCACCTTCAGATTCGTCATCTTCAGAAAGCGAAAGTGAAGATGAAAAGCCTACTAAAAAGTCTCAGCCTGCTGCTGTCAAGCCGACTCAGAAGTCTGTGAGCAAAAACGCGGCGCTCACCAAAGAATCTCAGTCTGCCGCAGCTAAATCGAAATCAAAACCGAAGGCAGTGTCATCCTCGTCATCCTCGTCATCCTCGTCATCCTCTTCTGAGTCTGAGTCTGAGTCTGACTCGGACACTGATCCCGAGCCCGAGCCCAAGTCCAAGTCCAAGTCCAAGTCCAAGCCTAAAGCCAGTAAAGCAACCAACCAAACTAAAGCGAAGGCCTCCAAATCATCTCCTCAGAGCGAAGATGATAGTGATGACGATGATTCCGATTCTGGGTCAAATTCTGACTCAGAGGAGGCTGCGCCCTCTGCAGACGCCGCAAACGGTGTCGCCAAGACTGCCAAAACTTCTGAGTCATCGGACTCTAGTGATAGCAGTTCTGAGTCAGAGTCAGAAGAGACAGTCAATAAGTCAGCAGCGCCCAAGGCTACTGAAACAGTTGATTCTGATTCTTCGTCTGAGGACGCTGATGAAGATGTTGAAATGGTAGATGCCCCTTCTACTAGATCTACTACTAATGGTATGTTCACCTGCCTTTCTGTGTACGTGTTTCGTGGCTGATTTTTGACCAGGTAAACGCAAGGCCGAGGACGAGGGAAAATCTGAAGGGAAGAAGGCCAAACTAGACACCAGTTCACAGGAAACCAAGTCCATCTTTGTTGGTCATCTGTCTTGGTCAGTGGATAACGATCGCCTTGCTCAGGAATTCGCGTGTTGCGGTGAGGTTGTCTCTGCCACTGTTCAGACGGATCGCAACACGGGCAAGTCACGCGGTTTCGGTTATGTGCATTTCAAGGATTCGGAAGCTGTTGAGAAGGCTCTGAAGATGAATGGTCAGGAGATCGACGGACGCGCAATCAACGTAGATCGCTCTAATCCTCCTGATCCTAGTCAAACTCGCGAGAAGCGCACCAAGTCTTTTGGTGATCAAGTCAGCCCATTGAGCAGCACACTTTTTGTCGCTAATTTGCCATTCACCATCAATGAAGATACACTTTGGTCCTACTTTGATGGGTTTAATGTCAAAACAATTCGTTTACCAACTGACAGGGAAAGCGGTGCACCAAAAGGCTTTGGTTATGTTGAACTAGAAGACGTCGAGAATGCGAAGAAGGCGTTTGAGGCTTTGAGTGGTATCGAAATTGAAGGTCGTCGTATCAGGTTGGATTACTCTCAGCCACGGGACAGTTCCGGTGCAGGCGGGCGTGGCGGACGAGGAGGGCGAGGGCGAGGAGGAGATAGGGGTTGGGGAGGAGGTCGAGGAGGAGGTCGAGGGCGAGGAGGAGATCGAGGTTGGGGAGGAGATCGAGGCAGAGGTCGTGGTCGTGGTGCGCCCAGGGGTGGTGCGAGGTCTGGAGGTATTGCTGATTTTGAGGGTAAACGAACCACATTCTGAGGCTTTTCGCTACTTAATTCCTGCTTGAAGCCCTCATTATCTCATGATATAATTGCTTTATATATTCTCTTATCGACTACTCGCCTGACGTATATAGTGGTATTAAGCAATGAAGCCACAGTATTGATTGTTGGGTAAGCACAAGAACTCAAAGCACAACAGTAGGTAGGTAAGAGTAACTCAAGGACCTAAAGAGGCCTTGCCTTCCTGAATGGCTTTACGAATTGGATTCTGATCTGCAGGAATCGCACCGGTTTTCTCGAGGCGGTCGAACAACCACAGTAGCTTATCGACTTCTTGCTCCTTTTCCTCTTCCGTCATCTCAGGGAGATCCGGCTTTGGTTTGAATTTAGTTCCAGTGATGGGGTTAATGTCATCCCCAAGCGAATCGGTGAGATCTGGTCTGCTAGAACCAGAGGACGGGGGTGTGTTGAAAATCCCTTTATTGAAAAGGAACCCCGCAACATTCCCATAGCCCACAAGTCCAGTAAGATTTGAGGCTGAAACATAGGTAACCGTTAGCAAGTCAATGAGGTAATCTCACTAACCAAGACATACCGTCGGAACCAGCCATTGCATATAACAATTCCCCAATAGAGTCTTTAAGCCTCGGGTGATAGACACTTGACAATAATCTCAAACATTTTCCGAGCAAATCTGATCGTTGTTCCAGAGGAGACGTGCGATCGAGGTCGTCAGGAACAAGCCAATGTCTCACTCGCGATCTTGACGTCTCATCTGCTTCGCAAAGTTTGGTAATCAGGATAACCAGAGGACTAAGAGTGTCATCCAAATTGTTGTTGAAAATCTCTTTCTTGACCAATTCACGGACTTTCGGGTCATCTGGTTCAGTGGTATTGGCAAAGAAATAATTAAATGATTCTTCCAAGAAACCCCAGGAGCGCGCAAGAATGTCTATGTGAAGTAGTGCGCCGTCGTTTGATCTACTTGAAGATGTCTGAAGCATAGAAGATTCTCTGCAACTATCCGGATGGTTATCACCGTGTGTGGTCTGAGAAATCGGGCTCTTGGGGCTGTTCGTCGCGCTGCAATTTGTCGGCGCTGGAGGGAACCAAAAGATTTTAAGAGCAGGAGAAACGGGTATCCCGATTAGAACATGTAAAACGTGAGTCAACGGAGCCGTGACAGGGTTTGGTGAGGTAGATGGGAGGGTCATAAATAGCTGGAGTAGAACTGGCAGAAGACTAAAAAGAGGTGGCAGTTACGGAAAGAATCAATATTGACAAGGATAAGGCAGAAAGAATCCAATGCCTCACCCGTCAAGCTTAGGGCTCCAGAAGTCCCCAAGCACTTTATTTTTGTCTTCAACAGCAGCTTGGCTTTGTGGATTTTGCTGAGCAACCTGAGTAGCATGTAAGCGCTTTACAGCTACACAATAACAAGTGCAGTAAACCTTAGGGTAGTGATAGATAATGTTGTAGATGAATTTGAGTACATCAGTCATGGCCTCTTTGACTACACCTGTACCAGTCTGAAGACTGATGAATAGCAGCAAGTCGAGCTTGGCACTAATCATCTCCACGAGCGTGCGTCCACTGTACTTGTTATCAACAAATGTCACGATATAGGATGCAGAGAAAGCAGTGGAGAGAAAGAGAATACGGGCAAACACAAAGATTTGATTAGGATCAGTTGCTTTCTGGACGGTAAATGGTTATTAAAAAGCCAGAAGGGAAGGAATGTTTAAATGTTGCACCTCCAAAGCACTCAGACAGAAGTCACCACCGTTGACAGGCGGCCTCAAAAAAGTCTCCCTGGCGCTCTCAATGAGTAAAAGTGCATTGGCGATACACCGCAAGGCCTCCAAGGAAGCATCAGGATCGTCTTCAAATGACACTGAAAGCGACAGAAGAGACAAAAGATTTTCAGGCAGCGCAAGAAACTCGGAACCGGAGGGATCGCGGCCGAGAGATTTCACGGCAAGCAAAGCCTTAGCAGCATCTGAAAACCAGAGATGAGTGTAAAAGCCTTGATGGATGCATTGGGATTAGGAAACCTTTGGAATTCAATCTTCCCTTTCCTAGGATGTGTAAATCATCAAGAAGAGCTCGGATCAACTTCGTGCGTGTGGCGGGAGTGATGTCAGAACGCGATGCTGCAGTGGTAGTGTGAGGAATGGGCAAGAGGCGAAAGGAGAGGGCAGACAATTTCTGATGGCTTCAAGAGAGTCTATGATTGAAGATCGTGGAGAGGAATTAGACAGGGAAAGATAGTTGTCGACAGAAGGCATAGTGGAAGAAGCAGATAAAGAGTGATTGCTATAGCTGATCTGGATTGGCAATCCCTCGGCATCAAAACCGGCTCTCGGCTACCTCCGACCCAGCAATCCAATTATTCTACTCTACTTACTCTCCTCCTCCTGCTCTCGGAAATGCCGTTCTAGCTCTGGAAAATTTTGACACAGTGCTTCGTCAAAGATTTTACGATATGACTATCTCTTCTCAGTCTAGGTCATCGTTTTCTGCCGAATACTCACATCAATTGCTGCTATTTTCCCATTCATGAATTGGTTCTCTGTAGCTGCACGTTCCAGTCTTTCTCGCGTTAGTTGCACTGGGTTCCGTGCATCGTCAATGTCGGCCAATACCTGCATCGGTATCATGATCTCCAGGGACTGTACCATGCTGTCAATCGTTTCGAGATGCTGGACGACATTGTTCCTGAAGCAGGTTGGTCTTGGTAATACTGAAATGGGCGTGTCAGCTTACACTCTGAGACCAACCTGCTTTCCTCCGCCTGGCTTGTCGCGCTCTTTTGTTGAGTCATTGATGACTGTTGTCCCCAGATTGTACAAAGCATTCGCTAAGCCCAGCAGCTCCAGCTCCAAGTCTCCTTGTATGCCTGAAGGTGGTGGAGACTGCGAAGAACGTGGCGAATCTGGTATGGCTACGGAGGAGTGAGGCACCATGTTTGAACCGGTCCCGTAGTCTCAGCTGGTATGGTATGATTAGTCTCAGCTATGTGATATCTTGCGTCACGCGGTGCTGGAATGTCACGCGTCACAAGTCCCTGAGTTATATTCAATGACCTCGCTCTCAGAATTCAGCCAGTCCAAACTAATCTGAACATAGCACTGTAGTCTTCCCGCCTATTCAAACATGACTACTCCTGGCTTAACTTCCACAAGGAATTCTGTTCAAGTTCCAAAACCTCTTGTACGGCTTCCAACCACCCCTCCGGGAAAAAACCATATAGTCTCTCATGCAACATCTTCACTTTCCCGGAACGCGATATCTCGAGGTGTCAATATAAATGCATCTTTGCAAGTACCTGCAGAACATGGTGGTAGTCAATGTCCAGTCACTATGCAAACGCGTGTCGCAATACGGGATACCACGCCCCACCGTTTTCAGACTGTCCCTCTGAGGGAAGTCAAGGGCAGTAACAACATTCCTGAGTTGCATGTAGTTGGGACAAAAGGCCTGAAATATAGAAATCAGGGTTTTCAATCTATAAATTGGCAGCCTTCGCCCATACCATCCTCCTTTGCTTCTCGCTCTCGCTCAAATGTGAGTACTGTTGTCCTTCGCCGATCTCTTGAAGCCAATATCCACATCCAAGCTCTCTCCACTTCCTTACACTGGAGCAGACCATGGTCTGAATAAATCATGTATGCTCCCTGCTGCAGAAAAGGCGGAAGCTCAAAGCGAGGAAATCACCGGTGGCAATGATAATCAGCACAGATTGAAACCGTTCAGGTTATGGAAACCACCACACACACAGAATATGGATTCGATTAGTGGGAACTCCCCTCGTCCAAATCTCCTCTCGTTCTCATCAGCTTTCAGATATGACGAAGGCACTTGGCAAACAACTCGCCCCGGAGGCCACTTTGAAAGTTACTGATCGCTGTAACTGTCATATTTCATTAAACAAGCAGAAAGTCCGAGCCTGCTCTGAAGATCTGACACGTCACCGAAACAAATCCGCTCGTAACCGTGTATGTGAGCGCCTGCTCCACTCATGTCCTCGTGACGACACACCGTGGTGCGCAACAAAGCGGCATGCCATTTATTCTGATACCCTTGTTCTACCTCTCCTCTCTCCGAAGTTGGACTCTGTTGGACTTGAGAAAATTTCTGTGGCGCCAGCCCTTCGAAACCCTCAGTCTTATACCTGTCGTCGCTGTACTAAGCCACGCTATCTAGAAGATGTCTTTGGTTCTCAAGGAAACATGACCTCGAGGATTTTAACCAGGTCACAATCGGAACAAAGCTTTGCTCCACGGAAGTTTTCCGTTCAGAATAGATCGTCAATCCAGCCCTCTTTGTATCCTTCCGTCTCTCACCTTCAACTTTCACGGAATATCCGAGGTTCCTTAGCGTTTCGAACGATAATCAAATCGACTCTGAATGTTGTCCATGGGCAACCCCTTCAACATCCTAAAATTATTCTAGATCTCCTCATTGAGCTCGAGCAGGTTATTGAAGAGTGGAACAGTCTCAAAGGAGAGTAAGCCGAAAAATAACAATAACCTCAGCTCAGCCCAGCCCAATCCACCTGGACTTTCTTCTATGTTATGAAATACGAACACAGCGGACTAGAGAATTCTTTGTACTTGTAATACCCAGACTAGCACTTATATTATCAGAAGGGACATAGTGGCCTGATTCTCCACAACTGAAGCAGATGTGAATTTCTTTTGCGATTTGCTTCCCAAGATCAGTGTTTACAGCTTGTTTACAGCTTGTGCCTCTGGCACGGTTCAAATGACAGTCTATTACAAGCCTGAGATGTTTAATTCCTGTCATATGATATGCTAAGGCCTACCACACATGGTCCAGTGTAGAGAGTTGGTGCCGAAGGCATGGCTCGTGATGCATTTGGTGCGATGAGGCACAACTTTGCCCAGGTTTGCAACAGCCTTGTTTAAGTTTGTACCCCATATGGGGAAATCCGAGAGCGGGACACTCGTCCGAAAATGATAGACGTCCGAAAACGATCGGCCGACTCCATCCAATGGGCTTCATTGAAAAAGATCAAGGTTTTCGTATCGTCTGTCCTCCCCTAACACCATTATCATGCTGTCTGCCATTCCGAAACCCCGAACTCTTTACGACAAGATTTGGGATGATCATGTCGTGTGAGTAGCCTCTTCTTCGATTGTTAAAGCAATCTAGCGGAGGTCTAATTCTATGCGACAAAGGGATGTGAATGAGGATGGATTGGCTTTAATCTACATCGATAGGTGTGCTGGGTTCTTGCACGCGCGGTGATGTCCTCTCTTACCCAGCCATTGCAGACATCTGGTGCATGAAGTAACCAGCCCTCAGGCATTCGAAGGCTTGTACGTATCTTACGATGAGATCATCTTCTGTTTTTGTGTTGATGAGCTTATCACTTGCAGGCGCAATGCTGGCCGTGGTGTTCGCCGCCCTGACTGTACTCTCGCGACAGTTGATCACAATATCCCGTATGGCATATCTTGATCAACCAACCAAATCCCTCAAACCTCATTGCTTTTAGAACAGCTTCCCGTAAAAACTTTCAATCCGTAGAATCATTCATTGTCGAGCCTGATTCTCGTGCACAATGCGCCGCTCTGGAGGATAATGTAAAAGAGTTTGGCCTCACCTATTTTGGAATGAGAGACAGACGCCAAGGTAACTGACCTCGATCAATGGCGAAACGCACGAGCACTACAGCTAATCTTGCAATCGTTTAGGCATTGTACACGTAATCGGTCCTGAGCAAGGATTCACAGTAAGTTCCTTATTCGGTGTTCAATGCCTAAACTTTAACGATTAGCTCCCTGGAATCACTTGTGTCTGTGGTGATTCCCACACTTCGAGTGCGTGAATGACATCCCTACTATCTTATTTTCAGGTTAATGATATTTCCTCAGCCCACGGAGCATTTGGTTCTTTGGCTTTCGGTATCGGCACATCAGAGGTCGAGCATGTCCTGGCAACGCAAACTCTCTTGCAGAGGAAGAGTAAGAACATGCGAATCACCGTCGATGGCCAGCTTCATGAAGGTGTGACATCGAAAGATGTCATCCTCTACATCATTGGTTTGATTGGCACAGCTGGTGGTACCGGTTGCGTGATTGAATATGCAGGCTCAGTCTTCCGCGGGTTCAGTATGGAGGCACGCATGAGTGTCTGTAATATGAGCATTGAGGCTGGTGCTCGTGCTGGCATGATTGCTCCGGATGAGATTACGTTTGCATATCTCCGCGGTCGACCCTTGTCACCCAAAGGGGACGAGTGGGAACGGGCCGTCGCGTATTGGAAGACTTTGAAATCAGACGAAGATGCCAAATTTGACTTCGAGGTCAAGATTCACGCTACAGATATTATTCCCACTGTCACTTGGGGAACATCTCCCCAAGATGTCGTTCCCATTACTGGCAAAGTGCCAGACCCTGCTGCCATCATGGATCCTGTCAAGAGAGCTTCCGCTGAACGTTCACTGTCTTATATGGGATTGGCTCCCAACACTCCAATGGAGGATATCACCGTTGACAAGGTTTTCATTGGATCCTGCACTAACAGCCGAATTGAGGATCTCCGGTCTGCCGCGAAAGTTATCCTTGCTGCTGGCCCTGATGCTAAGGTTGCACCTAATGTTGCAGCTATGATTGTCCCCGGATCGGGTATTATCAAACAACACGCAGAGGCAGAGGGTTTGGATGTCATCTTCAAGCGTGCTGGCTTCGACTGGCGTGAGGCAGGGTGTTCTATGTGCCTCGGCATGAACCCTGATCAGCTTTCGCCCGGTGAGCGATGTGCAAGTACGAGTAATCGTAACTTCGAGGGTCGCCAAGGTGCTGGGGGTCGAACTCATCTCGTCAGCCCCGCTACAGCTACTGCCACTGCTCTGACTGGGAGATTGACGGATGCACGCAAGTTCTTGGGCAAGGGGGCGGGTTACGAGTTGAAGACTGCAAACGAACACAACTTTCTTAATGATCCTGTCCTCCCTCCTCCTGCCCCAGAGCTACCGTCATCTCAGGCATCTGAATCAACGAAATCTCTACCATCCAAGGATACCCCTTCTAGCGCACAAAAGTTCACTGTCCTCAGAGGCACCGTCGCCCCCCTAGACATGGAGAATGTCGATACCGACAAGATCATTCCAAAACAATTCTTGAAAACATTGAAGCGTTCTGGCCTTGCAAATGCCTTATTCTATACTCTTCGAAAGAACCCGCATACGGGAGAAGACACGGACTTTGTCCTCAATCGCTCGCATTATAACCAGGCAAAGATTCTCGTCTGCACTGGATCGAACTTTGGCTGCGGCAGCTCTCGTGAACACGCCGCTTGGAGCCTGTAAGTGTCGGTTATCTCAGTCGTCTCATAATTGTGATGCCGTTTCGTCTATAAAGGAAAGACTTCGGTATTCGCTGCATCATTGCACCGAGCTTCGCAGACATTTTCCGGAATAACGCGATGCAGAACGGCATGCTGCCCATTGCTATCCCTCAAGAACAGTGCCGTGAACTTGCTCAAGATGCGGAGGCTGGTTTCGAGCTCGAGGTTGACCTGGAAAAAGAGGAGATTCGTCGACTTAATGGCAACCCTATCATCTCATTCACCACTGAACCGTTCCGCAGGCATTGTCTGTTGAACGGGTTGGACGATATTGGATTGACTATGCAACGTGAAGATGCCATTCAAAGTTTTGAGACCCGCAGATCGCAAACTTGGTCATGGTTGGACGGGTTTGGGTACAATGGTAAGATCCTAGTCAAGCCAGTCCGGACGACGAAGAAGACAGATTGGTGAAATACTGTAATGACAGTAGAGGTTCGATGATTTTGTGTGCAATCTGACTGTATTCATAAATGGTTCTTGGTTCTTGAGAAAGTCACTCTGAGTGACCTAGTATGACATTTGCAGTGATGCCATCATCTTTGCTCAGCTACCATAGGAAACCCTCATCCCTATCCCTTTGAGCATCCTCGTTACCTTATTGCACATTCTACATGAGTTTGGAAACCCATGGTGGGCTTAAATCGAGCTCTCAACGACTGAATCCGATTTCCACAGCACCAACCACTGAGGTGAAGAAGGCAGGTCCAAGTAATGCACCGATCCAACCCTATTTCACTTTCGTCAGTCACACCCTGCAACAGAAGAAGATGCCCCGTCGCTCGAGCCAACCAATCATCAATTGGTTTCAGCGGAAGCTCGCTGGTACTGTGAGGGCCAAGAGGTCCGACACTATCCCACTTGCTGCTGCTGCCCACATGGGACGGTCAGCAAGTAGGGCCAATTCGTCGAGACGAGTGGTGTCGTCGCCTGTTCCAAGTAGTTCTGCTCAGTATTCAAGACATCGTGATAGATTGGAAGTTTCATCGACTGCTAGGCCCAAGACCATTTCGCTCAATGGTGATGACCTCCAATCCTATGAAAGTGATTCTGTTAACGCCTTAGATGGTCTTTCCATGGGACAAGACTCGCTTTTGTCTCCTGCGAGTATGCTGGAAGCTGATGATGATGCTTCTGTGCGACCGCTTCCCCCGAGTGCCCCTCCCTCACCGGCCCCATCCCGTTCTTCTTCCTCGTATCTATCGGATCCCAGAACATTTAGAAGTATTGCAGCGAGTACAAAACCAACAACAGTCTTGAGTGTAGATTTCCCTGGAAATGGCATGGCGCACATCGCCCAAGTTCCTATCACCCCAAGCTCACAAATGCCTCATCGTGTACAACATATGCGCCAAACTTCATTGGGTAACCCAACTGCCAGTTTCTCTGTTTTACTGCCCCAATCTTCGCGTCCATCACCGCAGAGTAGCAATAATCAGACCCATGGTCCGAGCCCCATGCTGCCTGTTCAAGCACCCCTTCATACTTCCCATCATCCCAGAAATAATCCTCGGCCATCATCACCTCCTCTTGACAATGCATCGGTTTTAACCTTAGCTTCCTCTGCATATGCAATACCAATGCGTCTGGGGCCACAGGGTTATGGTTCCACCTCCTCTTCTGCATTTAGTGGAAGGGATTCGATGTCACACTTCGGCGGGAGTATGTTCCTAGATGCAGAGAATTCTAGTTTGTTTGTTCCTGGCGAAGACGGAAACGACGAGCGCGATGCCAGTGTCCGAGCTTTGCGTCCTCGCAGCTCGCGTAGAGGAAGCTGGGGAAGCGAAGTCAGTGGTTGGAGTGCACAGATCCTTCAAACATCAAGGGCTCCCTCCCAGGAGAGGGGTTTATCTGCGTCAAATAGTGGCAGGTCAAATGACGCCACCGCAGAAAATGGGAGGACGGGGCAAGAGACGAATACCCCAACGGACGAAGGTGTTTTTGCAGATACTGCTCCCACATATCAGAACCCCGACGATAGTCAACACGATGCCTCCACAGATACCTCTTCTGACCTCACAGGAGCACAATTTGATCTGGTCAATCCGGATTTATCGGTACGCGGCTGCTACCGATCGACATCTCTGGACACTGTTGGTCAGAGTACCACTGACAAAGGTCTATCGATTACTGTATCCAGTGTTCAGTAAATCTACCTCAGCCTGATCATTCTTTCGTTCTGTCCACATCTATGTCTAGGATGGATGGATAGATCATTTCCTTGTGTACGCTTTCCATTCTTGTGGCTTTTACTCCTCTGTTTAATGTTTTGGATCATATATGTATTTTTTTATCTCCGTATGTCCATGTCCATGCGTTATTTTCTCATCAAGTGTGCGTGTGGTTCACCATGTGTGCTTCCGTTCTTCTGGACGGATTCGTGGACAGACTGTCAAGTGATGCGGTCCCACCAGCAATAGCTCGAGAATGGGGCGAATCTTCTGATCATAAGGCACGTCATCAGATACTTGGAATACTTGGATTGGTTCAAGTCGGACTGACACACTCATAGACAGATGCCTCTTTCTCGGGTCCACTCTCTTTCGATTTGAGCTTAATTATCCATCATTTTCTTGAATATCCTTGTACGAGTACACAAGGACAGGTCATCCTGCGACTCATAAGTTTCTCAGTACAGTCCTGAAACCCATGATGAAGACGATCAGGAGTATATTGGCACTTGCCTTGCCCAGTTTAGTTATACAGTCCGTCGCCCAGTGCCCAGATTATACGGGATATTCGCAGGCGAGTTTGCGTAACCTTGAACTTGTTTGCGGACTAACGGCTGGCCGACTACTAGCAACCTCATGGAGAACCTTCGAGTGGCCCAGTGAGATTGCCCTTCATGCGCCCGGATCCAGCTTGTCGGACCTTTAACAGTACGGCAGTCGAGGCGAGCCCTCTGGTCAAGTAGCTTCAGATGTCTTCTCGACTAATGTGTTTGTTTAACAGAAAGTTATTGCCGATATGAAATTGCTGCTTAAAGATCCGGATATTATTCGCTTGTTTGAGAACACCTTCCCGAGCACTTTAGGTCTTTGTCTGCGGTGTGGGCTGTCGTATTTACAATAACAAAAGCCTTTAGATACAACGGTCAGATATTACAGCAAGGTAAGAGTTTCTGAAGAACAAAGTACATTCAACTCATTCTTTCATTAGGAGCAAAACCTGGCATTCATCATTACTGGGGTACGCTGTGTTTCTAAGATGGTGCGTAGTAGCTGAAAATGGCCCTTCTTCCAGGACATCACGTATGCCAAATCTCCATGAAATCATTTATACCCGTCTGAAATCGGTAGTGCCCAGTGGTTGCGTGATACTGCGAACCAGGTAGGCACTACATGTCGCATGTCGCAGTTTCCCCCGACGCTGGTCTGTTTTGTAGTTTGCGCATTATGGTGTCCTTCTCGGAAGTGACCCCGAGTTAGCACAGCTCGTCAAAGCTGTCATCAATAACGAGGCCCGCTATGTTTCGAGATACCCATATTGTGAGCCACACATATGAGATCGGAGACGACCGTACTCACAGACTCTTTTAAAGGTGGCTCTTTCCAGCCTCCTCCAGAAAGTGGCCTTGCTCCCTCACACAATGATTGGGCAGACGGTGTAACAGTCAATCCGTGAGTACTTTTATCGAGCTTTGAGGAAATATACATCCCTTGTTGGGTAGCCCTGTTGACAACCAAACTGTCTTTGAATGCAAGGTAACTTTATAATCTTAATTATTTTGGGCGTTGGCTGACCATGGCACCATAGTATGAACTTGACTCGCTTTGCGGTTTCCTCAAGCTCTCGCGCATCTACTATCAGAACACAAAAGATACCAGTTTCATGAATCAAAATTGTACGAGCGCTTCTGCGCCTCTTGAGGCAATTGTCCGGTTTAAACGAATCTGCAGGGCGGACAGCAGTTGATCAGGTTTTCCGAGTTATCAACGAACAATCTCAACCTACCTTCGATGAGGACTTCGATTTCATATCCTTCTACAACTGGACTGGGCAAAGCGGTGCATTATCTCCCATGGTTGATAATGGCGGAAATGGCGAGCCCAAGGCCTTTACGGGTATGGTGGGTACTCATCACCGGCCCTCAGATGACTTAAGCGTTTTCGGTGTGTATTTTGGACTCTGGGCTGCGGGAAAATTGGAACAGATGCATTTGCCGCAGCCTTTCTGACACCAGCGAACGCAATGCTTAGTGTTGAGTTAACCCACCTAGCGGACATGCTAGAACAAACACGTCAGCTCTCAAACGTCAGCCAACAAGCAAGGGAATGGAGTTCGAGAATTCATGATGCCATATGGAATACTGCGGTTGGATTTACTATCTAGCTTCTGCTTCAATGCATCTTGAACAAACCACGTTGCAGGTAGTTGACAATATATTTGCGTACGAAACAAACGGTACTCTGGGACAATTCAAAGTAACATAACCATGATCTAATGGCGGGTCTTCAGGGTTCGGCGGCAGATATGTCATGGACGATGCGAATGTTCCGGTAAGGCAAGGTTTTCCTCTGGCAGTGGCTGGTATCCTAACATATCCATATCCTCAGTCCTTGCTATCCTTGCCGTATTTAGGATTCCTCGACAGACATCATCCGACTTATTTGGCCACGCGCAAGTTATTGCTTTCTGCCAAGAATCCCTACTATGCCGAAGGGGAAAAGTTCCGTGGTATAGGGTATGTCATCCGTCAAGCTGAGCTTCTTTCGATGGTAGAATCCACTTATTGGACAGAGGACCTCACGTAAATGCATGGCACCCTTGGTATCTTGTCCGCTCTCGAGATACTCCAGAGTGCTAAATTCCTACTTCATAGGCCCATGTCCCAAATTTCAGCTATATTCGGCACTGACGATGATCAGGAGATACTCACGTCCTTGTACTTGATTGCAAATGTCAGTGAAAAATCTCGTGGCAACGGTCACCTACTAACATGTTCAGAACACTTCGGGTCTCGGGTTAATACACGAGTCTCAGTCCATCTATGATGAGTCGGATTATACCCGAAGTTGGTTTGCGTGGGCGAATAGTTTTTTCGCAGAGATGATTTTGGACCTGGCTAGTCGTAAACCCAGTTTGATTTTGAAAGAGAACAAGAGCTATAAGCCCGGCCTTGAACTCACTAAACAATTCTGAAGGTTGTGTAAGTAGTAACTGTACTTTGAATATTGATTCCCATGCACGATTCAGTTTGAACATCTACTTCACGAAATTTATGAGCTACCCTCAGTGATTTCGATTTGACCATCTTGCTGGTCCCCGCACAATGCTTTCATATTTCTTTCATTCTGGCAATGACATCACGCTCGATCCTCATGAATTGACAAAATATGTAGTCACAATAGTACCGTACCGCAACAGTCGTCTCCAATCAAGGACTGATGCTAGCCATGAGCCATTCTGAAAATTGTATTGAAAGAAAGAGGACTGAAGTAGGTATTTCTCAGCGTTCCCTTGTTACCATCGCTTGAGTTTCTCCCCCTGCACAATAAAAAGATGCTCATCCCGTCGTGGAGAGGTCACGGGACCCTGTGCCCACAGGATGCGCTATACAGCATTTTCGTCCCCGGTTTGATGTTCCGCTGTTGTGCAGGCAAATGTCCACGCCTCCTCCTCGTGAAATTGGGACCCTCATTGTCGTTGTTCTGAAAGCTGTGCGTTTCTCTCTATGATATTGCCGTAGTCTAACCCCTGCCCCAGAACCATCTTCCAAACAAACGTCATATAGGGAAACAGGATCCGTACTGTCTTGCAATCGTCAATGGTGAGAAAAAGCGTACCAAGGCCATTAAGAGGGGTGGACAACATCCGGAATGGGACGAAGAGTTGCGATTTACCTTGTTCGAGGACGATGATGATTTGTCGGTGAAGAGTGCATCCGGAACTCCTCCGCCATTGCCACCTAAAGATGCTAGGAGTCCGAAGAAGATACAAGGTGGCAATGCGATGAAAATTGCATGTTATGCAGATGATCCTCGCGAACCTGACCTTATTGGAGAGACTGAGGTTGATCTCACTGAGGTCTTAACCAAGGGAGAGACGGATGGTTGGTTTATATCTAAATTTCTTCGATTTCAGTTCCAACATCTTTTTTCAGAGTGGTTCACTCTGTCCAACAAAGATAAATTCGCTGGGAAAGTCTACCTTGAGCTCACTTTTTGGTCCAATGTGAGTACATTCAAATTTGTTTTAGGAGGATCTCATTCTCTGCAGGCCCCTCCTCCGGAAAAGAAGGTTACCCCAAGACCTCCAAAATCCAACAAACAATATGCAGGTCCAGGATCTTTCGTACCCTCGAATGAGTCGCCGTCCCGTATTGGACCATCAAGCGTATATGCCAATCCCCGACCCTCTGACACAAATTCAGTGGCAGTACCATCCTCTTTAAGGTCATCAAACTCTCTGGCCAAACTTGACCTATATGTTCCACCCTACGAGAAGCCAGTCACGACTGTGTCAGATTCAATCGCCAGTGAGTTCAATGACATGGGAATATCACAACATAGAGAAAGTCTCTCCGTGAGCCCGGTCCCCTCATTTACTCTTCTCCATGACCTGATCTGGTGTAGTCTGCTCAATATGAATATGCCCCAGTAGTAGCCTCCAATCTATACCTAGGAGATATGCACTCCCATAACCGACCTTCCAATCCCCACAGCACATTAATGCCATATCATTATGACCCAAGTCACCCTCCTGCTCCAGTCCGGAGTTCACGCCTTCCAAACATACCCGTTTCTTCTTCTGGATTTATGCCAATAAACAGCGCCTCTGCTTTTTCGGCGTCAGCACATATTTCTGACACATTTCCATATCCTCTGCCTCTTAGCCATACACCGGCACCCTCAAATCCTGTTATGTATCACCCAACAAATAATTATTTACCAGTTCAGGTCCCGCTACCTCCTTCGTATATTCCATCAACAACGGCTGCACCTTATACTCCTCAAGTGTTCCAGCCACAGCTTCAACATTATCCTTCTTACCCATCCACGCAAACTCCAGCGCCACCTCAGCAATACGGGCTACCAGTAATACCCCCTCGAGGTCATTCCCCAGCTCCATATCCTGCCTATCAATCAGTTACTCCGTCTCATGAGCCGATACCTACGGGCAACTCAACTTCTAGCGTTAACGGTACTTCAAGACCGCTGCCGCCTGAGCCACATGTTATTTACACTCCTCCGCTTTCTGGTGTTGTTCAAGAAGGCATTCCACCTCCACCGCCCCCATTGCCGCTTCCCCCGCCTCCCCCGCCTCCCCCGCCTCCTGTGCAATATCCCCCGGTGCCTCCTTCACAAATCCCTGTCGTTCCAATATATCCCGTTGACCGCGGGTCTCCGGCACCGCCTCCACCGTTGCCGCCAGCAGTAACGTCGGCTCAAAATCCCCCATTTCGACGGGCAAGTCTTCCAGTTCCACCTAGACCGTTTCCCCACCAACAGCTACCTTATCAGCCTCCTCCGCCTCCTCCGCCTCCTCCACTCCCTGTACATGCAACGGAGGAATACTCTTTTGCCTCTGTACCACCACCTCCCCTTATGCAGTGAACCAAATTCCTCCTGCCCGGGTCCGCCATCGAAGTCGCCTATCCGGCTTCATACTTTTTTGTAAATAATGGTGCTGCGTGTGACTATCGCTCTGCAAGCCGTGTTTCCAATTCATGATGGGCGAAAGATATTAATTAAACTTCTTAATTTATCTCTTAGTCTGAACTTTACTCTTACTAGATGGACAAGAAGTCGATTGACATGTAAAAGTAACTATGCTCCAAGTAGAATTCAGCTATGTATCCATTTCCTAATTTTGTGCTCTCAAATCTGTGTTGCTAGATTTTTCGCCTCGGTGAGAGGCTCTCCATTTTGCAATCTCGGTTTCAGTGCCTACCAGTCCCTGTCGTGCAAGGTCAAGACGTGCTTCCCGGCGAATGATATTCTCCTCTCTTCGCCGAAGTGCTTCATGCGCCATCAAGGCCTTTTCTGCGCTGAACACAAGACCAGATACGGCGACTAGTTGCACAATTCGTGAGGCCAGGCCAATGTTGGTAGTCTATTTGAGTGCTTACACCCGGATACCAAAAAACCCTTGAAAGCCAGTGTCTGTCTCCTGTCCCACCGACGCACGTGAGGTCATGTAGAGAAACAATCAAACCAACTTCTATATACCTAAACAGAGGCCAAGTGTAGTGTGCTAGAATAGCCGATCCGAAACCAATTGCTGTTCCTCTCAGTGCACCCTGCAAAGGCGACCCATTAGTCTCAATCAGGACATCTTTGCGGTACTTCAAAAAACATACCTCAACGCCTGCTCTGGATTGAATCTCATATGCCCTTTCTAGATCCTCTCTGTAGCGCTCCCGAGTTAACATCGAAATCCAAACTGGGATAAACTGATCTCGCCTATTTTGCACGTGCCTATAGAGCACCTCATAACAAGAGTAACAAAACGGACTAGTAGATCGGGTAAGAACTCAGTGATTTCATTCTAAATGTACGTGAAAGTAGGCCATGGAGAACTATGGGCTAGTGAGAAAACATGTGGACATCCTCACTTCGATTCAGTCCATCCGCCAAGCTCGACTGCGAACGCGACAGCGAGTTTGGAGAACTCCAGCATATGACTAAAGCTGAATTCGTCGGAAATATCAATACGACTAGAAAGGGTGAGCTTAGTGTCTGATAAAATTGAGCAAACTCACTCGTTGGTGGAATGAATGTGATGATTAGAATTCTCGAAGCTACTTTCTGCGAGGAATAAGATATACTATAGCAGGAACAGAGAAAGGCTAGCACTTACCGATAGTAAAGATCGAAGGATATCCTGCTTTGTTCCACGAGGCACTAGACGGTTGATTAGGACATGTATCCGGCAAAAACAAGAACAAGACACTCACTGGTCACTACAAGCATAACCGCATTTGGTCTGCATATATATTTAGTTCGTATCTGGTCAAGTATGATAGGCACAATCTTACTTCGACGTAGGGTATGTCCAGATACGTAGAGACAAGATTCTTGTTGAATTGAGTGAGACTAGTCAAAGTCAGTCTGCCCATAAAGGATGACTAGGCAAGAATCTTACGCCTGATCCACATAATCGACGATCACTCCAACTTCTTCACGACTACCACGCTGTAGAAGATATCAGCATTAAAATAAGATAATACCAACTCCAACACTAACCTTGACCCACGCTGTCATGTCGAACTATACCAGTATCGGTTCTGAAAATGATTTCAAGATGCAATTGAAGGCTTACTTGAGTCATAGCAAGGATACGGGCGCCATCAGCCGCATATTTCCTGGCAATGGCTTGCGACCCCAAAAGTCCCCCTTCCTGTCGGAGTAAAGGATCAGAGTGGTTTCGACTTCCTCGAGAGAATTATGAACCTCAGCTGAATACCAATGAAATTCTACCGTGCGAATAGGTCGGAAATCAGCCACAAGGAGAGCACGATAGGCTTCTAGAATCGTGACACTCCCAGACCCATCATCTACAAATTCTACCTTAGAGCATATTGACAGTGAAAACAGTTATAAGATTTTACCATCAGCACCTTCAGAAATGAAAAACTCAGCTGGAACCGAAGTTACGCAGAGTAGACGTACCAGGTGCTGGAAGGAAAGGCCACAGATTAGTACTAACAAGACATCAGATACCAGTAGACATAGACGGCAGGCAGCACCTTCTTACCTATCTTGGTGTGCTCCAATAATAACGATACTATCATCTTCTATGGACGAGCCATTTATCCGTGCAATCTAGTACGGATATCGGCAAGCGAGCACTCAAACCGGGATCAGGCAAACTCACAATAGAACTCTGGGCCCAAGGATGCGGAAACTCGTTAAGGGTGATAAGGCCCTGTAGAGACTCGGAAGCATATTGAACCGTAGTCTAGATGCATCGATTATTGTTTACACCCAAGGTTAAGATCAAATATACCTCTTTTATCTTTGCAAAAAGCCACTGCTGACTTGCTTTACCGGACTAGGAATATGGTGAGAAAATACAACCGGAAAGCCAATGTAAACTTTACTTCGCTGCGATAGTCTAGGGAGAAGAGATTGGACACATCTTATTTCATTGTGAAACAGGCGCACTTACATCTAGTGCGGAAGCTAGAGAAGTGTGCTAGATTCTCTTGCGGTCCTTTAATGGATAAAGTCTTCAAGATCGGCCTCACCCTCTCTGTTTCGTTTGGAGAAGGATATGAGACTTTATCGTTCAGTAAAATAACGCCCGGTCAATTAATAAGTCATTGACGGATCTCACATTTTTTCACCCTCAAATGGCTGAAGGTCTCCAGATCTTGGGTGTCCGTGCTGAGGGAAAATTGGAAATCAGAGGTTGAGACAAAGGCATGACTCTTACATATCAAAGAATTTGATACCACGAGCTTTGGTTTGAATCTGAAAATCATGAGAAGAAACGACGTGTGTATAGCCTCAGAAGTCAATGACCTTCTCAAGCTCAGTCATCCAGACTCGTTGATGGTCGTCAAGTTCAACTAAACGTTGAACACTCAAGTCAATATCAAAACCGGGATGTACCTCAAAAGACGATTGCAGCTCATGAGATAATGCGGTTGTACACGAAGCAATAAAAAGAAGTGACAGGAGGCCAGCGAGGGACTTCATCGTAGGATCCTTTGAGGCGAGTAGGAAACGAAACACGTTATGTCATTGAGTCAGGTGATCGGACGCGATTTTTCTCGCTTCCTGCAGCCGTCCTTCCCTGTTAGGTCATGTCCAAGGTTGCTACGAAAGTGAAGGCTCAAATTGTGGTAAGTAAAATTTGACACTCGATATGGCTTATATTATTCTGCCTAAAACTGACTCTTTTGTCTAGCGATTGCTCATCCCTGCAGGCAAGGCGGCACCCACGCCTCCTGTCGGTCCAGCTCTCGGTGCTCGTGGAGTCAAGTCTATGGATTTCTGCAAGGAATTTAACGCAAGGACTGCACACATTGAGCCTGGTGTTCCAACACCCACTCTGATCACCGTCCAACCTGACCGATCGTTCACCTTCGTCACTAAGTCGCCAACTGTATCTTATCTCTTGAAAAAGGCTGCGGGAATTGAGAAGGGCGCCGGTAAACCAGGGCACGAGGTTACGGGCACTATTAGTTTGAAACATGTGTATGAAATTACGAAGATTAAGTCTTCGGACGAACACATGAAGCATCTGTCGCTAGAATCTGTCGCAAGGATGATTGTGGGCAGTGCCCGAAGTTATGGAATTCAGGTCGTACCGTGATCATCTGTCGGGTTCGTGGGTCATTCCTCTCGATTTTTTTCCGCCGGTATTCTCAAGCGTCTCTTAGTGCTTCCCGACATCGATCTTGGAAACTTGGCCTTCATATATCGTTCAGGACATGAACCCCGCTCAGCTTCAGCTACAGTTGTGCAAGATTCGCGAATTACTTCATTATCCTTCTTGAGAATTAGATACGTATTTCCCGATATCCCTGCTCATCGACAGGTGCTGTTCGAGCTCAATAAACAGTCTAAATGGAATTTTAATCGACTGACGAAGGTACTCAGCGTCTAATTCCGCCCCCTCGACAAGATCAGTATAATCCACTTCGCTTGAAAACTTCGGAATTTAAAATCTCGGAACTGCAGACCTTTTATGATCTTCTTTATCTTCCGTGCCCTTCGGTCGGGAACAATATACCCTGCTTGATATTGGCTTACACGCTCCCATGATGACCCGATCCCCGGTCGCAGGTTACACGTTGAGGGTCCGGTACCACCAGATCTACTACTGCCTCGCGGCTTTCCACAGCAGGACACCTCGTGTATGATCCCACCACTGACTAGTACCAATTTCATGGTTTATCCCACAGGCTTTCTGGTCTTCCATGACGATCATTCAGCGGGCCAAATTTATAGCAAACGATACTGGGCTTCTTGTGACACCAACTCCGAGCTTAGGCATCCTTCTGGCACTTCAAGGACTCACATCGATCGACCATACAAGCAGTTCATAATCGGAGTTTTGCTCCACAGTCCAAGGTGGCTGGAATCCTTGACTTCTGTGTTGACACGTTTTGAAGTGCCTTCATCTTGACTTTCGTCTTTATTCTGTCGCAATATGCCCACGTTGCCGACCTTTTGGAGCCAATGCAGAACTTGTACGACCTTCATCCCTCACAGTATATAAGTTTCCGCAGAGACCTTGTTTGTCGACCAATATCTACTTCCTTTGCTTCAGCATGACGACAGCCTCTAATGACATTTTGTCCTGGACCAATCAAGACCCCCGAGAAAGTCAACTTTTCAATTCATGGGGTGTTCTTTACCGCTTCCAGGTTCGTGGTCACGCTCCAAGTTTTCAATATAGTATAAATACCTGCTTTTTAGACGTCCGTTGCAGCAAATGGCCAGAGCACTACAACATTGTGGCGAGCTATCCGCCCGAACAAGGAAGATCGTGTCGCACGGCTAGAATGGGCGTCAAATGGCGGTCTCGGTCGCATCGTCATTGGAAAGGCTAGTTGGCTTTAGCTTCTAATGATGCTTCAGATACTCAAGGTTACTATTCTAGAATACACTTCCTATGTCAGATCTTGTTCGAGCAGACCCTCAAGTCTTCGTGAGTGGTTTTCGATCTAATGGTCAACGCATGTCTGAATATTCACGGTATGAACAGGGTTCTCGTGTTTTCAATGGACCTGATGGTCTACAATACCGGTGGCGTCCCAGTCCCACAAATGCAGACATTCTGGTGGGTCCAAATACATTCGCAATGTCTGCTTGCCGGTCCTGATTCAAACTTTCAGCTGCAAGATGCCAATAATAAAGTCATTGCTTTCTTCCACCCGACACGCCCAACACGCTATCAGATCGGCGATGTCTTTGGTGAACTTCATTTCCTTCGAACTGCTGGCGCTGGAACTGTGGTGAGCATTCTGCGTAATTGAAGGTATCCTAGAGGCTAACTCGTGTAAAAGATGCATCCGCCCATCATGGATATGGTCACTGTGACTGCCATGCTCTTCCGGTTCTGTGCAGCCTGGAATTTGTAATCTCATCCTGATTTTCTGATCAATCTTGGCGTGTCATTTGTTTTCTGTCCTCACATCACATCGGATTTTTTGTACAATAGCCATTGTGTTTACATATTCAAGCAGGTCGACAGATCCTTTTTGTGAAGTGGATTATTGAGGTACTGTGTATCAATTTTTTCGGGAGGATACACTAGGACATATAAAGTTGATATCATCGATGTGAAGGAAATCTTAGATAGCACTATTTGTTCTCACGTGGAATTAAGGCGAGGCAAAAGTGATAGATTGATACACGCCGCAATCCCAGGTACACCTACTAGGAAATAGAAGTCAACCTTCTTTCGCTTCACAATTTCACCTGAGTGTGATTATCCTCCGTTTGTGATAAAATAACGTCGAGAATTTCGTCCACAGTTCGAATGACCCATTCAGTGCCCTCATCGCTAGAGAGCCATGCATCCTCTTCATTTTGACCTTCTGCATATCGAGCCTTCAGCAGCCCAAACGCATGGCTCACCAACTGAGGTCCCACTCTTCCTTCCGAGCGGAGAGTTGCAATTCCGACGACAGAGCCCAGAGCTCGACTTAGATTACCTTGATCGAGATCTTCAAGGCTGGAGCCTTCGGAGTAAGTCTTTGTACGGCCCGGTAAGGGCGCGAGGATTGTTCCATAGCTCTGGATTATGAAAGCTGAGAAGCGAATCAATACCAAATATCTGGGGGACAGAGTGCTAGGAAATCAGACAGGTATTCGCATAGCCCAGATTGACCACTTCTCCGGGCTTGCGATTGGAAGGACGGCATCAGAATGTTGGCAACGTGTACTCACAGATGAAGTCCGGATGGTAAGACCCTAACTTGTCGTGAAGTTTATCTGCATGAGGCGCGTAAATCGAGTCCCAGAGGGCCCTTCCCCGCTTCACGGTCGATTCGATGTTCTCGGACGTTGCGGCTCTAATGAGTTAGGTTGTTTCCGAAGCGAGGTTTTAGTATCTCTGATATACTGCGACAAGATAAGGCCAACGGGAGATTACAGACCTGCGTGATCGAGTCCTTAGATCGTGCTTGACTTCGCCATCCAGAACTTCATGCAGTGCAGCGAGGGAAAGGATGACCTGAGAAGTCAGTAGGCATTGTTGGCTCCACTATCGATGTAATCAAACACACACGGGGGACCCCCACGAAAATGACACTCTTGAGTGCCGATTCCCGGATGAGAGCAGCTTTGTTTACTGCGCTTGGTATGTGAAGACTACCTGTGAAGTGACCTTGTTCTTCTGTCCCGCGCGTTACAAAGCGATAAAGATGACCAATGGCTGAAGGTCGGTTGGCCGTGAGTAGGGTGCATGTCTAGATTTCATCAACTATTTGGGTTGTATGGAGGGAATGGAGACCAACGGTCAATACTAGCCAGCCAGTCTCTGCCTTCTTCAACTGAGCATCACGAAAGGTCTTCGCGAAAACCCCATTCAACTTCGAAACTGGTGGACTAGGCGAAGAATATGGATTACGTAGACCCAACAAGTGCCTGATAGACAGAGGTAGATGCTTGACCATTCCTGAACTTGTGAACTATTTTTTTTAAAATCTGGCTCTGGTAACTAGTTACCGCGCCCAGCCTTATATAATATCCGAGCTTATCCCACTGAGTAGGCCATGAATTGCAATTGCATTGAATCCAGTTACAGAATTGGGCAGCCAGGTATAATGCATCAAGGAATTACGGTAGACAGCCTGCATCAATGTAATCCAAAATGCTAGAATGATAGGAGCCACTAGGATTACGGTGAATAGGTTTGAGGGGTATGATAATAGGAGTCAGATCTCCTTACGGGAAGAAGGATAGATTGGCGACTTCTCAGGAACTGATACCGATGTAGATATTGCCGAGTGCAGTGGGTTGCCCATTGCCAGCGAGGAGCTGATTGACTGGGTTGACATTACCCATATCATGCATGGCACCTTTTCGTGAAATTGGATCAATGAATCTACAAGCTTATTCGGTATTCCATCACGTACCGAAGGCAAAGTACGCGACGACAAACGGAGTCTTATCCATCCAAGAGGTGACTTCACGCATGAAAGTAAAGGCTTCATCATAACTACATTGCGTGCCGCCAGAGAAATCTTGGCAGGCGAATTCAGTGATCCACACGGGATATCCAAACGTCTGGTGGAAGTCGGTAACGTAGTCAATGAAGTCCTGATACTTAGTACCGTACCAGTGGAGAGCCATGGCATCAATCTTGTAAGATAACATAAGCCAGTGAAACCCCAAATTAATCAAGAACGCTTACAGGGCAACCTTTACAATCAGCAAGGAACCCCTTCATCCAGGTCTTGCCAGAAGGAGCGTTAGTGCAAGCAGGGGAGACAAGGTAGTAACCTTGATTCTTAAGGGGGCTCATGTATTGCTGCCAGAGCTTGGCACCATCCGCGGGTGACATATCAGATTGGCCAGATTGATTAGGTCTACCACCATGTTATCTTTAACTACAGACAGCCATTCAGACATTCACTTACTCATTTGGGCCTAGAGCATATTTCGCATAGCCAGGCTTAACCAGTTTGACAAAATCATCGACTTGCTTCCAACCCCACAGCATGGGACAACATGCCATACCGATGCTGTTGGCAGGGTCACTGCACCAGGGGCTCCAGGTCATGTACCTTGGGGAGAAATTAGCCTGAGTTGACTCACAAGGGAGGCTAAAAAACAGACTTGGTGACTTTTGAAGTCTTGAAGTTTTTGATGGCGGGATCATTACCTTGAGGCCAGGCGATGCCGACCTTTCCGTCACCAGAATTGGAATTTCCGCCAGTAGAACCCGAGGTCGTGGTCGGTTTGGGAGCATATGAGGATGAAGCCTTACTGGACGTTGAGACAGGCGTGGAGACAGGCGCGGAGACAGATGTGGGGCGCGGTTTGCAGCGCTTAGAGGAGGTTGCACGCCTCTTTGCAGCAACTGCATGATGCAAGTTGTGGCGGGGCTGGTGAATCTCAACAGAAAGGGCTCTGGCAGGAGTAGGAACCAGGGAGGATATGACAATAAGACAGGTAATCGCGACAAGATTGAGTAATTTGACAACGGCCATGATTGAAAAAAGGGATAGTTAAAAGAATGGAACGGCCAGTAGGAGGCCCAAGGACGTCGAGATAAGAGCGAAGAAAAAAGATGTTGTCAAGCTAGCACGGACGCGCCTGACTTTGTAGTCTGCATTCGGTTGTTCCCGACACAATTGCGGAGTGCACGGACCCCTGGAGGTTCACATGGCATTTGGAATGGAGTAGAATGGCGACCATCTGATGCATAGTTACATATAGTTTGTCTTTGTCTTTAATTCACTTGCAGTCCTTATTTGCTACATAACCTTACGTGAGGCCATCAGCATGTCCCAATCCGGCCAAGTTTTGCCATGTTTACATAAAAAGCCAGTCATCCCAACCGCGCCTTTTTTCTCTAACCTTCAAGTTTGACACGAAAAACCGGTTCAACAAGTTCATCCGCCCTCCCAACTACAAACCCACCAGTTCAATAAGTCCATCATGTCCGACGCCCAGGTCATCGAGAAAGGCGTCCCTCCGACTGCGCAAGACAACGTCGAAGAGATCGGGTTCAAGGTATTTCCTTTCCTTTTTTACCAATAATCCCCGCGATTTATCACGCTTTGAGGTTTTTGCCGGTAATCTTGCGTATTCTACAATGGAAGATGGGCTGAAGACTTTCTTTGCTGACTTTGACGTGTAAGCTTTTCTTGTGTACAACCTTCCGTACGCATTGATCAGCGCATATATGCACCCAGTCTGTCCGTTCAGGTTATCACACGTGGTACGAATTCCGCAGGATACGGATTTGTCACCTTGAAGACCGAAGAGGCTGCACAGAGAGCTGTCCAGATGCTCAACAAGAAGGAGCTTGACGGTCGTCAAGTAATCGTCGAGATTGCGAAGCCTGCCGATCAAAAAGACAGGAGGGAGCGAAAGTTCTTCAAGAGGAGACCCGGCAGGCGTGGCGGCAAGGCCGTTCCTGGGGAAGTCACTGAGGCAGAGGCCAATGGGGAGGCTCCCAAGGTTGAGGCAGCTGTCTCTGGCACTGACGAAGCAGCCAAGTCCAAGAAGAAAAAGAAGTTTGCAGTGAGCCATGTTCCTCCCCCTGTTTCTGTTGAATATTTGCTCAATCTACTAGCGCAAGGTCAAGGCCAGGCCTGAGGTTGCTACGGAAGCTGAACCCGGTGTTGTTACAGAGGGCGAGGTGGCTCCTACTGAGCCTTCCTTTGATGCTCCTGTTATCAAAAGGTTTCGTCGTAAATTCAGGCGTCTTCCCCGTCCTGTGGGTCAAGATCCCGTCGGCGAGCCTTCTCAAAATATGCTCTTTGTTGCCAATCTTGGCTTCAATATTGACGACGAAGGTCTTTTGGCTCTTTTTATCGAAGCAGGAATCAAAGCCATCTCTGCCCGTATCATTCGTATGCGCTGGGGTAATCCCAGGAGGAGCAAAGGGTATGGATTTGTTGATGTTGGCAATGAAGCAGAGCAGAAAAAGGCGATGGAAATTTTTCAAGGCATGGAAGTTGGTGGCCGACTCGTTGTTGTCAAGGTTGCTGTGAACACCTCCACTGAGGACAGCCAGGATGAAGCCACCCCCAATGGTATCACTATCACTGATACCGTCACGGCCACTCCTGCCGTATGATGGCCAGCGATCCCCTTATAACGACCTCCTCACTCTGTTATGTCCTGTTATGATTTTGATATGATTGTTAGGCGTCTTTGTTTTTTCTTTGCACTTAGCAGCCTGTGCTTTGGTGACGTTTTAGCTGCAACTTGTAGCAGTCTCGTTGAGGGCCTGAATACGATACTGTTTTTTTACTATAAGCAGACTGAGCCATCACTCAATGTCCGACAATGATGACTACCTGTCAGCCAAATTCTTGGTAAACCCTGCGGAAATTACGACTACACCAAAGACATATAGTCAGCTCCGGAAAGAAGCCTCCAAGAAATCGCAAGAGAAGAATGCAAGCAACCAGAGGAAAAGCAGGCGTCAACGAGAGCTCGAATCAAGAGAAGAAGGGCTGAACAAGAGTCTTATCGAGAAAGCGCAAGAAGAACAGGCTGGAGTTGGTCGCGGAAACAAAGCTCTTGCTATGATGATGAAAATGGGATTCACTCCTGGCCAGTCTCTTGGACGACAGGTAGAGCGACAGGTAGAGGACCCGGAGAACGAAGGACTCCTTAGAAAATCGTCGCCACCGCCCCAGCACAAGACTGAACCTCTACCGATAAACGAATGGATGGGCACGTGTGCTGTTCGCTCTATGACGATTCACGCAGCTCATGTCAATAAATTCAGGGAAAAAAGGAATAGGGACTACAAAGCGAGCTCGTTCCCCGAGTGCTCATGATCGAATTGTGAAAATGGCGAAAATGGAAGAGGAATCAACCCGAAGGTCGTTCCGCGACCGTACGAGGCAAGAGTACGAGGAACGCAAGTCCATGGCCAAACTAGGTATGTTATGTTAGTTATCGCCTTGTTCTTTTGTTTTGTGAGAACTTGGATCTATATCTCAGGACCGGCACAGCGAACATGTTCAACTCTTGATGAAAAAGCCGGTAAAATGGTATGTATACAGTCTCTCAATTACTGGGGTGTTGATGGTAACCCATATCAGCTCAATGTCTTGTGGCTGGATCCAAATAAGCCAGAGACGTTTCCAAGCGGCTTGATGGAAGCCCTTACGCTGCACCACAACCAGGATATTCATGTGGATGCAGCAGGTACAATACAAGATCGTCTCCGCAAGCAAATGCAAGCGGACGCACTCTCCGCTTTAACTGAGAGAGATCAAGAGGACGAGGATGGTGATGGTGATATTGAGACTACAATATTGGAAAAACAGAAGAAACTTGTTGAGGCATATCAAGAGTATAATCCTGACTTCTTAGAAGAGGCTGTCCAGTTCTTACGCCTTCAGGTTGGTGGTCGTTTGCCCCTTCCTTACTTTGCAAAACTGACATCGGTTACAGCCACAGGACCGACTGTATCTCGTGCTTTCCTATCTTCGGACAGTTTATGCATATTGTTTCTATTGCGGCATGGAGTATGAGAGCCAGGAAGAGATGGCAACCCAATGCCCCGGGCCGCAAGAAGACGACCACGACTGATGTGTTCACTTGACAGGGCGACGCCCTGGTAATTAGCTCGTATTGGATAATTTGTATTGGATAATTGCAGTCGCAACCAATTCATGTATTGGGTGGAGCAAATTAAGCTATACCGGAAGACAGTGAAGAGAAGCAACAGGAGCATCCTCGGTGAGAAGGGGCATCGACACAGGGTCAATACAGTGTAAAAACAGTGTAAAAATGAGTGTGATAAACGATAAACTAGCAACAGATGGTCCAAAAATGTCCTAGGCGAGTTCCCACAGCAGCCAAACCGCAATGAAGTATATCAATACCTTTCGTGAGAGTCCGAGATAGGAATCACAAATAAGCTGTGATTATGGCAAGGTAAAGGAATGCTTAAACGAGACGAGGAATCAGGCGATGCTGATTTATATGATCGAGCTTCCGAGAAAAAGACGGTGCTGAAAGTCTGATACCGGGGTGCCACCGACGATGGATTCGGGAGGGTTGAGCTACGGTGGCTACTTCAGTAGCTCCGGTGATGACTACAGCTTTGTCGGACTGTTGGGATCGGAAAGTCCTGTCCGGTTGAAGTGCTTCAAGAGACGAGGAGTCGGTGCTGGCAGGGCTTGAAAATGAGGGTAAGATTGGAAGGGCAATGTCTGTAGACACATAAGCCACAGGACGAGGGAAACCTGGTGATGTTGGCGAGGCTCCTGGAGTCTTGCGACGAAGGTAAGTGGAGATTGGCGTATATGCAGGGAGATCGGATGTTGAGCCATATATATTGATAGTCAGTTGATTTTGAGACCGTCTAGCACGGAGATACGATGAAGGAGGTGGTGTGGAACGCTGAATTACAAAGCGTCAACGTTTCTTCCACTAGAACAGACAAGTTGTTTACTCGTTTTGTGGAATCCGGATCAGAGGACGATGAACAAGAAGTGCTTCCTCGTCGTGCGTCAGACTGTTTTGGATACGAATGAATTACTGTAAAAGGATGTCCTATTTACTCACGGAGTAAGGAGAGTATCTAGGAGCGCAATCTCGAGAAGAGAAGTTCCTGAGAGATGGACTTGATCTCGACCTTGAAGGTGCCATGGTGGTACCACCAGGCTGTGGTGATGAGGAAGGGGATGGATTCGGTGAGAGGGAAAGATCCGATGAGGGCGAGTGGGCTGTCTGCTCGAGAGCGAGAGATCCCATAAGCTCAATGAAAGAAGGAAGAGATGTCATTGTGGAAATAAACGAAGGATATGAGACAACGGACCCGGTCATATAAAGGAGGTTAGTGCCCTAGAAACGGCCCACGGTGGTGCCATACTCGTGTTGTCATGATTATGGATCCATTATAATTATCGGCTCCTCGAGACATTCTTTGGGGTAAGATTGTGCTGTCGGCAAGGAGATGCATGTTGCTTTTTCTGGAACGACAACCGTATGACAAGACGACAAGACGACATCGCTGCTCCTTCGAGCAGCAAGATAATCAGCTCGGATAACAGCCATGGACTCTGGGGGACGAGGCTTTGAGCCGCATTTAGAAAAAAGACAGAACGCTTGAAGGAGAAAGAAAAAGTCCGATGGGATCGGGTAGTAGCCAAGAAGCAAGTCTGTCGGCAAACAACCAGCAGACAATACCAGTGACGCAGTACCACAGTTACCTGGTTTCTTGTCGAAGCGATTGTCAAGTATCATGATTTATTTTTTATTCTTCAAGGTCTCCCTCCGCCCGCTGGTTGTCAGCTAGTGACCGATGGAACGAAGCAACTTAGGACTACTCATAGAAACAGGCACCATAGGCACCAACAATAACAACACAGAACGAGAGTCGATGGTCCAAACAGATCATAACAGTCCTTGTGTTCATCCATCCATCATGAACCAGCAAACGGGGAATGCTGGCGGCTATGGTAACAGCAATAACTTTCCCCCTAAGCAAGATATGGAGTACATTTGTGCTGGTGCGTCATTACGAAGCATTGATCGTTTTGGGAGGGTACTTATGGAACACAGACTGTAGTGCAAAAAATGAAATAAAGCCCCGCGAGCCCATCCGCTGCCGGGAATGCGGCCATCGGATCATGTATAAAAAACGCACAAGACGCAGTAGGTTCATCTGCTCAGGTTCCTGTAAGTTATCGTGTTCACTGAGTGTAGTGGTGCAATTTGAGGCGCGATAGATGGAAAACTCATGGCAGGGGTCTTTCTGAGGTATTTCAATCTCAAAGGCGATCTAGATATCCCGAGACTCTGTGAAAGATATACTATTTGTCTATTTTTCTTCTGTTATTCAGTGTTTGTACCGGAATACAGCCGGCAGGGTTGAGTTCATTTGACCGACCTCCATGCCCGAATCAAAAGAAGTGAGGCAGCGCAGTGTTTCTGGCGACATTGATGTAAGCTTTTTTCGCCTTCCCTATAAACTAATCGTTCGACCCCTCAACCAAGGACTCCGACCTCGATTTTGAGTCTCTTGCCGGTGATGCCGCGAATCCTCCTGGAAAGCCGGGCAGGAAGAAAAACCCAAAGTATCGCCGTCTTCCAACAAGTCTGCTTTGTGCTGATCTGTTCCGCAAGCTCGCAGGCTGCCCGACGTGACCAGAACCGTATAGCTCAGCGTGAGTTCCGTCTCAGAAAACAACAAAGAGTCTGTTGCCATCCCTTGACATTAAGCCTCGTATTGCTCAACTTTTGTGTAAGATACGTGATTTGGAAGCTCGCGTTGAAATTTTATCTGGAGGTCAAGATGAGGCTCTTGGAGAGATGCGCAACATCCTCAAGGGTGAGTTCTTCTCTCCATCATGCCCCAAATACCTCTCATTGGATGGGCAGACCTCATGGCTGAGAACCATACTCTTCGTGGGTTAATCCGCAGTTTGGCTGGTTTTATTGGTGAAGGAACTGGAGGTCTACTTTCCAAGCTCGGCTGGGAGCCTGCGGACTTCCACAGTTTTGTCAATAAGTTTGAGACAGACACGGCATGGGAGGGCTATCAACGCCGTAAAAAAACGAATGCTTCTGGCGAAGCGAGCTCTTCTACCTCTCAACTTCGGGGTCCGAAGCGCCCAACAGAAGACGAGCTTACAAGCAGTCGCAAGAAGTCCAGAAATGACGAACCTGAACGCGGCCAATCCAATAACTATCCTCTCGATTCCATGAACCATCCTATGTCCACCGGTTATGCCCCTCTGATACGACCCCAAGAACGTAATGGGATGTTCTCAGAACTGATACAAGGACCCAACGCTTCTTCTTTGTACATACATCATTCGCCACCTATCAGCACTTCGTCTCCGTACAATGCAATCCACAATGCCAATACGGAACCTTATCAATCGTCCTATATCTCTAATATCAACATGACGATTGAATCGCCTCTTTCAGCAGTTCCCTTTGATTCGTCATCATCGAGATCTGGTTCTTCACAACAACGAGTTAGTACAAACACTCCAAATGACTCTGATGAACTAGAGGTCGATGATGATCCAAACAAGAATGAAGCCTATAAACTCATACAGTATGTGGATATCGGTTGATAGGAAGTCCGTTGTAAATCTTTCTCCAGGTATCATCTCGACAACTTTAAACGCAATCCCAGTTATTGTTTACCGTCGTCTTTGAGACCGACTTTGATTCAGAAGTGAGTATTGTTTGTCCGCTCGTGCTGGCCAGGTTACTGACGCTCTGACGAAGAACAGTACCACATGGCGAGTCTCTGACGCATATTCAACTTCATTACTCGACTGATTAGCTTTTCTGTAGAGAGTGTCATGGATAATATCCTCCATCCGGAGTTGCGGGACCGTATGATTCTTCTACGAGGCAAGTGTGTTTTGTATACATTTCTGGCATTGCTGAGCGTTCATCAGCTCGATATAGCCTTCCTGACTGCTTGATTGATTACCGGAGGAGTATTGTGTTGCATGGAGACGATGTGTTGGCCCACAGTAACTGGGAGATCAGTGAGCCCTTCCTTCGGCAATATGGGTGAGTCTGACGCTTCAGGGAAGTATGAGTTGTTGATTGAAAAGTCTGGTTCAGTTTTCTTATAGACCCAGCTACGCTCAACATTGCCAATCGCTGGCGGAAGGAACGAGGAGAACCGGAGCTTCGCCTCAGTGAATTAACCGGAAATGATTCCGTCCCCTCAGTGCCTTGAGTCGTGGATTCTCAACTTGGAATTTGTGTGTATTGTCCCCTTGACGATGTTCCGTATTTAATCTTGGATCAGGTCACTGATGTACTTTTGCTGGTAGAGAGCATATGATATGATTGTGAGGATAAATAAAAATGTAACAAATTCGATCGTGGCCGCAGCGAAGAACTTGACATATACAAAGTATGGAAACTAAGGTGCACCACAGGTTTACCAAGTGGCTTTATATACACCAGGCAACTCTCCCTTCAGTGCCTTCAGGCGAAACTGAAACTGATAAGCAAAATGAACATGAACCAAAGGTGTATCTGTCAAAGAATATATAACTAAACACACCCTCGAAAGGCCAAACTCCCCTATGATGCCTCGCCCCCTACCCGATTCTATGCACCGATTCTTCACATTCGTAGGGCGAGTGTATCGATCAAAAGAATTGAGTTGTAGTTGTGCTTGGTGACGTGCTTGAGGGGGTAGAGATTCATTCCTGGCAATATACAGATATGCCCGTCGGATAATTTCATGGTCTGCAAACCCACGGCGAGCTTTCATATCTCGAAGAACTCGAATGTATCCCCCCATTGACGACGACGACCACGTTACGTGAAGTGATTTTTTTTCTAGTAATATAATATAGCGTGAGTGCCGAGAGGACTGGAAAGTGGTTTTTTTAATCTTAATTTTAATTTTTAGGCGAAGTTACGACACGACCAAATAAAGATAAACATAAATTCCGTGGTTTTCCAACGGTGCAAACCGGAAAGGTTTTTTTTTGATTCATTCACCTGTTGTCTTACCATACCAACAACCTACATCCATTTACCAAGCTCATTAGCTTGGGGGGTCATGGATTCTGCATAAAATTTTAAAAAAGTATGTTTTTTTGCGCAGCGTCAATGAGGGAAACTGAAACTCATACTAATATGAGAAGGGGATTAAGAGAATGTCGTTTTATAAAGTCCTTCGCCTGACTCAACGCCGTGCTTTTGTGTCTTCACTCTTCTGCCTCACGTTCATTGCTTCCGTCGTTACCGTTTCTGCGTCCAGCATTCTGCCTTGTCCGGCAAGAATCAATAAGGACAGATTTATGGACAGTAGGGAAGAACCAATGGTGTCGGAGGGCCCTATCAAGATCGTCATCAAACGACCACGGAGGTGGATAGAGGAAAAAACACCCATAAAGAAGAGTATGTGTAAGCGTAGCCCTTCACACATGAATGAACAAGGGTAGAGATGTAGTGAAATGCTTATGGTTGACAAGTAACTCAATACGATATTGATCATACAGACAACCACAGAGGAAATTCAATAACTGATTTCTTTCATACATGAAATTGTGTGATATCAAATTGCAAGGGACAAAAAGACCATTGTATCCTTCAACAGGCACTAAGCTATTAAATTGACTAAAATACATCATATGCAGCAACCTTGTCCTTTTTTTTTAATGACCACGACCCTCTTCATTTTCCAAGCTACTAGGAACTCGCCTCGATGGTGTAGATCTAAAAAAAGCCCGATTGTAAGCACATCACTTTTGGAAATCCGCTTTGTCCAATACCCACGGAAGTGCGTTCTCTTGAATCGGTAGACATGCGAGAAAACCACAAACATTGATCGCTGCTTGGCATATGAAAACGACACGTAAAGCGTCGGCATAGGAATCGATTGCTGCTTGTCGCGTCAGCGGATCCAACTTGGGTATAATTTCAGCGCTGTGTCTATGAAAAGACAGGGAGTGAACGCTTGTCCATGCCAACGCAGCGAAGGAAAACAAAAAGCCCCTTACTGTATCATGTAAATAATCTGGAAGGTTCAAAGAAGTTGGTAAGGATAAAGAACTTTCGTTGATAAGGAAAAAATCATGCCTTATCTGCATCGGATCCAGATATCCGAACCCTCAAACGTTGAAGGAGTACACCCTGTAGAATGGCACCACTCAAGCTAACGCCTAGCACTTGACCAGTCGTACGGAATAGGTAGGTAACTAGTAACAATGAAACGGTGCATCAAAAAGATCTGACCGATTGAACTTACTTCCTGTAGCAACCGCCATGTCCTCTCGATAAACACCAGCGATCATGGCCTGTTTAATGGTTTCCAACGTTGAGAGCATGTTTCTCTGACAGGATAAAAAGTACTCACGATAAGGGTACTAGTGATGAAACTTGCCATTCCAAAACCTTGCGGAAATAGATCCAGCCATAAATGGAAGGCAGAAGTGTCAGGTCCCCACAGGCACACAAGGGTACTCGCAAAAATGGTCAGAGACGATGAAACTAGAGTGAGCGTGTAGAGTTTTCCGGTGCGCCTCATGATCCTGCTCAAACGTAAGGAAATAATCAGGGTTGGTATCGCTGTACTATACTGACCATCCTGCGAAAACACTTCCAGTGGAGATTGCAACCTTGAAACAAATATAACCATGACAAAGACAGTGGTATAGACTAAGATGAGACTTACCGAGTGGGGTAAAAGATGGAGACCTGTAGTAATGGCCCATTATCAACGGAACTTTGGAAATGATCTAACATTCACTCTCACCAGCTTTCGCGGCTGGCTCGAGTCTGACCGCGGAGAAATACTTGGCAGCCGCAATCAGATGATCTTCGACCAACTCAGAACAAAGGTCGACTTACTAACGGTACATTGTAGAGCTGAAGAAGACGAGGTAATTAAATATTTGAATATAAAATATCATTGGCACTTACCATGGAAAAGGCCGTCATACTAGTGAGAAGATTCGAAAGAGAGACTGCAAGTGGGGTTCGCTGGGCCATCAAACGAAGTGGCATTACTGGATAAGGTGCCCAGTGTTTCTCGACATAAACAAATCCCAAGCCAAAGGTAATACTGAACCCAAAGAGCGAAATGATGAGAGGGTGAGACCAAGCCAGCTCCTCAGTTGTCTTGAGACTAAATCCAAGTAAAAGAAGCCCGACAGCTGCGACAAGCGTGACTGAACCAAGAACATCGACCCGTTGCAATTTTTCCGACAACGACTGGTTCTGAATTTCAGAAGGCAGCCGAATGTTAACTTTGGCTATGACAAGAATAAAACTAAAAACAAAAATTGGTGCCTGTAGTCACGTCAGCTGCTTGATTCCGATATAGGGAGCAGAAATCGTGTTACCTGCATGAAAAAGGCAGTCCTCCTGTAGTGGAGTGAGCCAAAAGCTTATTGAAGGAGTTGCATCTACTCACCAACCAAATGTATCATGTACCCAGCCGCCCAGAGGGCCTCCTAACCCTGCGCCGAGTCCGAACAGTCTATAATCTCATGAGTCACGAATCCATAATAAAGCGAGAAATCAGATTACACGTTCGCCATGCCTTGATACAACCCACGCTGTTTCCTGTGGGAGAAGGGAGGGGAAAAAATCAGGGATAGCTAGATCACGCAAAGTCTCGAACACTAACAATGGGATGAAGTCCGAAACTGTTATGCTCGAGACTGCAGCACATATGGCACACATCGGTCAACTTAATGCTCATCATCAGGTTTTCGCGGTAAATACCTGTCATAACGCTGAAAAGCCAAGGTAGAATCAACACCTGAGGGAAAAATTATCGAGCGAGTATTTACCCTCCGCCACCCATTCCAGCCACTGCCCGAGCAACTATTAGAAATGGCATAGAAGGAGCGATCCCGCAAAGAATAGTGCCAGAACCTGAGTAGCCAAGGTCAATAGGATTCAGGAATTTGACATTATATATGCTTTGGGTGTGTTGCGCAAAAAAACTCACCGAAGAGTGTTAATGCCAGCACCATCGCACCCTTTCGGCCCAGTATATCTGCGAGGCGTCCTGTAAGAAACGATATGGCTAAGCTTGAATTCTTCCCTCATTTGTTGAAAAAGTTACCATATAAGGGGGTGAAACAGCATACCGATAGCAAATATGAGGTTCCGATGTATGATGATTGATTTGAAGCATTAAACTCGCTTCCGATGGGCGTAAGCAATGTCGCAACGACCGTTCCTGACAGGATTCCGAATTGCTAGAATAAAAATAAGTTGATTTGCACTTACCGTCAAATGCGCCCAGGAGCACCACAGACCAGAGCCCTGCCAATATCCAGAAGGTATCCCATTTTGAAAACACGTTAAGCGGTTGAGGATCCGAATATGCTTCCGGTTCTGAAGCCTCTTCGTCGATGTCATCTATGCTATGGTAGGAAGGGGGAGACTCTTCAAGAAGGGAAGTCGTTTCCGACACAGATGCCCTCCGGGACACTAACATGAAGAGGGGCGAGAGGGGGATAGATTCGGTGCCAAAGTAACTTTTATGGGTTTTGTAGAATGAGGTTAACCTCAAATTCCAAGCTGGCCTTGGAAACAGCTATGAGCCTCAAAAGCTGCCCTTATGAGTTGAGAGGAATTGATGCTCAAAGGAACAGAATATGGTTCGTAGATTTTGATTTGCGAATCTCTCGCACACATGTCGTTGCGGATTTGCTCGATTATCGTCGATTTGTGGTTGTCATTTTCCGTATTCATCGGTCGCCGGAATTGATGCCGGCCGGGTCCGATAATCTCGGCGAGCGTGGTGATATGTGAGCAACCACTCTTGGAGGCTGAGTGTTGATAAGAAAAAAAACAGAAACTCGGTCGACCTGAAGATAGCGCGCAAAAGACAGAGACCTGGTTGTTACCCGCGTTTGTTTGCGAATGCGATCACTGGCAGGATTTAAGGCTGTCCAAGTGTGGCGTGAGCGTGACGCCATGAGAAATTGATTCCATGTACTGAGTTGATTCCATGTACTGAGTTGATTCCATGTACTGAGATGTCGCCGGTTCTTCCCCTGGAAGATCCTCAAGCCTTCTCAGCACGGCCTGCCGCATCTTGGAACTTGGGAATAGGCCGAACTTCCGGATTATGGCCTTAGAAGGGATATGACGTTCCGTCCATGTTGCAACATACATGCATACACCTATGACGTTGGGATATGAAAACTGGAGGGCTAGTCTAGCTAGAACAACGGGTACACAAAACTTACGGATGGCCACCTGGACCCAAGATCGCCATCCACCATGGTAGGAGATATGATGCGTTAACGTCGTATTTAATGTCAACTCGGGACGGAATTTCTGATTCCCTTGTGAAGAGCTACGCTTAACACATTGAGGATAGTCCTTCAAAGCGAGTTGATAAGTGAAAGGATATGAGGGTTTAATCATTTTTGTATACTTGAACAGAAACAAAGACCCGGCAGTATATCGGCAAATCCTGAGCAGGTCACGGAAATTACGTTTAAATACTGGGTGTCAATCATACATATGTGCAGTGGCAGGAAGTAGAAAAAATTAACATGTCCGCACAGCTGGCAGTGGTAAGCAATGTTATTAGAGGATGATGACAGCGGAATTCTAGAACGAAACAACATATGTCGAGGCCGATGAGGGCGGGGTGTTTCTGACATTCTCTGCATGATCATGTCAGAATGTTTCTGCTCGGGTTCAGCAGTCCCTCGCTTCTCAAACCATTTTGTCCC
>Ga0157368_1000082_pt1 | contig 41361 bp, 34 predicted proteins | sample AttbisABBM3_FD_113146 | JGI IMG/M metagenome (GOLD analysis project Ga0157368, IMG submission 113146) | Fungus gardens microbial communities from leaf cutter ant in Botucatu, State of São Paulo, Brazil - Atta bisphaerica ABBM3 | ecosystem: Host-associated > Fungi > Mycelium > Unclassified ... | reverse complement strand
TTTTGAGGGCCCTATTGATATTGATAATGTGAGTACTAGAATCTTTTATGAATTTTCTTGTATTATCAATGTTCATTAGAACTATAACTTGTTTATACGATGGACCCTTTGTGGTCATATTGATGTATAGCTTGGGTTTGCTGTCACTACTGATTAGTTTTTGTACTTGTTTGATTTTTTTGTTCTGAAGATTCAGAAAAGCTTTCTTAATTTTCAGGGTTTCCATAGCTATGTTCAATATAGCCGGCTTGGAAGAGACTTGGGTGTAAGACTTTTTCTGAGTAGAGGGTGGATTCTTCTTAAAGTATTTGGAGATTTCATTGATCTCCTTTAGTGATTTCTCTAGGATAGGAGGTAGGAGAGAAGAAATATAAGTTGGTTTGATGGATTCTTTTTCTTTGACGTTGACAGGCACCTTGACAATCTGAGAACTAAGTTTAGATTTTATCTTGTTTCTGAACAATATTTTGAAGTTGTCCACAATCAAACTGTTCTAATGTGCTTCATAGAGGAACAAGATAAATTTCCAGGCAGCCTTACCAACTCCTTCAAAATCTTTGACACTATTGACCTTGTTACCTTCAATTGCTTTACCTAGTATGTATTTGTGCATCCTGAATAGATAATCCTTGATATTTTTGACATCTGATACCAGATATTCTATGGATCTGTAAAGTGAAATAGTATGAAAGTTGCTATCCCAAGACTTGGGATCTAAAGCTTGGTCGATGTCATAATTCAACTAAATGTTGACCATATTATTGCTAGCAGTAGATTCATTGTTTAAGGCAGGGCCAACATTTGCAACACATTGTTGCCTTGAGTTAGTAGTAGATCAGCCACCTTGCTAACTTAGTTGTCCTGGCTCTCAAGAGTTGCATACTCCAGCTATGGGCGGTCAGATGGAGTAACATGGTTATCTTCAACTATTCTGTCACTTTCTCTCTAGACTTTTGTGGCATAGTCCTCATCACACTCACTTGAAGACAAGGACAGTGTGCACTAAGCGCTAGGAAGTGACCTCTCACCTTGTCATAATTGTCACAATTCTTCTTGAGAAGATCATCAGTAAAGTCAGTGATCATGTTCATATTGTTGTTAGGAGACATATTTGAAGTTGTAGGGCATATTACTGTAGTAGAAGATATTATATTCCCAAAATCTCTAATAGGCACTACTATGCAAGATGGTGGTTAAAGAGAGAGAAGGGATTGGACTTTCTATTCTTTTTTTGAAGTTATGACTATACAATATATAATTAGTATAACATATAATTTGAAGCCAAGATTGTTGCTTAGAAATCTTCTAAGTAGACTTAGTTATTTTCTACTTTTCTAATCTTTAATAATTTCTTTTTTTCTTTATAGTTTAGTTTCCTTATTTTTTTTCTTTAGAATTAGCTAAGGAATATGACATTATATCATATATGTCACAGTCATGTCACAGTCATGTGACTTGGTAGAACATCATGGAAACTACTAAAAGGACTTAGTCATGGCTTTAGAATAGGTTAGAGGTGTACAAACTAACTTTTAGAGGTATATAAAGTAGATTGCTCTGTAGTAGGAACTCTATCAAGTTCCCTTGTGTCACTCAATACACAAGTACACCCTTTGCCTTAACACTTAGGCCTAAGTCATAACAATCCTATCTACTCACTTTTGCATAACACCTATGAACTTCTGCTTATGAGTGTATACTACTCCTAACAGATATCTCATAAGAAAGTATGAAATAATCTGCTTACAGAGCAGCAAACAAGCAAAAGGTCAGAAATAAGAATGGAAGAAATGAACTAGGTTCTGAAAGATCATGTCTTGTTAGCCATATAGGTTAATAGAATAATATCTTGTATAATTCTTGTATATATTTGTAGTGTGAAATCATCATGGTATAGACCACTGAAAAACACTTATAGAGAGTAGGGCTACATTACTCTATCAAACATGAGAATGTAGTCAAGTATTACCATTTTTGATGCATTGCTTGTTTGAAGCCAGCTCAAGCTGCTGTAACACTACTACAAGCTTCTGAACCTGATATTGTCATCTGTGCTTCCATGTCCTTGATCTAGTAGAGATTAGTGTCCTCTCTTTTCCTTCGCACCAAACATTTGTGTCCAATATGGACACGGTCGACAACCACTTATAATTGTAGATTTGCCAGAGGTATGATTTCATGTTGGATTGTTCCGTCTGATATGAAGATAGCATTTTCCAACAAGGTTTTCAGCGTAATATTCTGACACGCTCGCATACCGGCTCGGCAACGGGTCTGAAGTCCAAGGGCGCCTCAAATACAACCTCATGGGTTTCTACGGTGAGCTAGCACCAATGCGCACTAGGTGCAGCACCCACATAAAGTGAACGCAATGCCATCGACGCGCTTCGGCGCAGTGGCTCATCATCCTCTCCCGTACCACTTGATCCTTGGCCAAATCCCAGCCCAACCATCTTGGCGGTCTTTTTAAATTCCTCATCCTCCAACATCCATCGGCCTTCCTTCTCTTCTTCGTCCCACCATTTGATTGCACGGTCTCGAAGCTCTGGCGTTCGCATAATTGTGGCTCTTGTATATTTATTAAGATGAAGTGTAGGAAGCAGATGTTCAAGGGTGCGAAGTGTTGCTGCGAAGTGTTGCTGCTTTTCTTCTGCCGATAGGGCAACAGGGGGTGATAGAATATTGGACAGGATTGGAATCGGCATCGGAATCGTAGGCAATCGGTAGATGATAAGGGGAAGCACGAGAAAGAGCATGCGACGGTATCTGAGTAATTGATCGTACACCTACAGATGATGAATACCATTGTGTAGCTGGAGCTGGGGATCAAGGGAGCAAAAACATACCATCCATGTTGGCTCATCACCTAACTGCTGAGGAATTTGTATCGATGATGTAACGATCCAATAAAACTCAGTTAGGCATGAGATGATAAGAGTGCCGATACCCAGCGAGCGCAAGTACCCGCGTGTTGAAGAGCTTGACGTCAGAAGCTGGAGCTATTCAACATGATACCTTCAAGAAATACAACAAATGACCATACCCCAATTATAACTGCCTCGTGAGTGTATGAAAGCAGTGCCGCAGGTAGGGAAAAGAGAGAGAAATCTTCGAAAGAAGAGCACCACTCGCAAGTCGCAACTGCATGGTGTCCAAAGCTAATCATACATCAAAGGCTGGGCTATGACAGAGAGGGACAAAATTCATACCGAACGTAAAGTAATCGCATGTCAAAGGAGCCAAGTCTCTTGAGTAAAAATTCTAGATTTCCAGGTACGTCGCCGAACTCGGATTTCTGGACTAATAAAGCCTTGATTGAATCTGGAGGTGTGTTAATAGGGAGGTCAAGAGCACGAAAGATATTCTCGGGTTTCGCAACAAGAATAAGGTAAAGAATGTATATTGTGTGTGCAAGAAGAAAAATTGAGGTTCTCAGATCCTTTTTAGTTTCTTGGGGATTCTGTTGACTTTTGAGAGTGAAGTACAACCATGTGGCACCAATTGCAAGGCTGGTCGCCAAGTACATGTCCCAAGCGGGACTAAGAAGAGTAGACATCTGCAAAGAGTCGTAAGCTCATGCAGAAAGATACCTTGGAGCTTACGTGGTTTCTCTAGTGTGAAATGCGACGCATTTCAGGTCTGATGGCGGCCCGAGCCTGCCGATTACACGTCAACACAAAATTAAAATTATAATGCCCTCCGTCTCTACGAGCGGCATGATATCATGAATCCTGTGTTTTATTGCTATATTATCGCTATGAATTATTAATTTTCAATCGAGGGTTCGACAGTCATTCTGCCAGCTCGTCTCGTCTCGTCTTTATGTGCTGTTAGTTGACGCTGGTCAGTGTCTCTAGACTCCCAAATTCTTCCTCGCCCGTCGCAAAGGAGTCGACAGACTGTCAGTGGCGGCAATCGAATCCAACTTGTTCGACAAGCTACTTCCCAAGTCCACTGCTTATGCTGCTTTCGTCCTGCTTTCGTCCTCGAAGTCATTCATGGTGTCTGTCGAGATTTGCTATGGACTCTGGAGATGGACAAAGTCCGAACGTCTTACTTGAGCGTGTCTGCGGCGACAGGTATAAGTGTGTCCCTTCTCCAACCATGGATGCTAGCACGGCCAACTAATAGCATTACTGAATGTCGGTTTCATCACACAAGCATTCTATGCGTATAGAACCCTGAGATATTCTATTCTATTTTGTCACGACAGAATTTAGATCTGCTCGAGTCGGAACTTGCCGATGGACCCACTACACTCCCTCACCCTGTCCGTCCGCCGAATCCAAGACCATACAAATGAATGACTCTTGATCAGTTGAACTTCTGTATATCTTCCCCAGAGGAACATACTTCACTTTCTGTACTCGTGCGCAGGTGCGAACCTTGAAAACCTGTCCATGGAATATCATGGGGCAACAGGTCCTTCACTGGCACAGCCGCTGTAATTATCTGATCATCAGAACAAGACTAATCTAAATAGTACATGTGACATGCTTTCCATGTGCCTGTAAAAGGAGTGAATTGTATCATTCTTTCCCTTGACTCCCATGGAAGAACGGAAGGAGGTCGTTGTTCTAGGTGCAGGTAAGCTTTGTATCTAGGTTATGCCATTCCAGATCTATGATGTCCAGGTGGTCTGGTCTTATAGGTGTTATTGGGTTGACTACAGCAATCGTTCTCCAAGAGAAAGGCGATTATCATGTGACGATAGTTGCTGATGTCTTTCCCGGAGACGAGCGTAGCTCCAGATACACCAGTTGCTGGGCAGTGAGTCGTATAATGATTTATCCCTTTCAATATCAATATTTGCTGATCGGTATAAGGGAGCACACCATGTAACTCTTTCCATGAGCGATGCTCGCTTGCACAGTAAGTTTCATATTTGTCTTATTACATACTACGTTATCTATGCTGCGTAAAGAGATTGACAAGGGAACGTTCGAGTACATGTGGAAGTTAGCGGAGCCCGAAGAAGGGGCCGCGGAGGGTTGCTTCCTGCGCCTTCAGCAACAGGAATTCTACGAAGAGGGTTACGGAGATGGAGCACAGCTGAAGTATTATCCAGGCGTGAGTGCCATTGCACGAGCCATTATAGGTGCTCAGCATGAGACAGTGGAAAGATATATCGAGTAATGCAGCACTAGTAGGTGGAGCTCGTGGCGTCGAGTTCGAAACCCTCACCATCGACGTCCCAATATATCTTCAATACCTTCAAGCACGTTTTCTTTCCAAAGGAGGTGCGATTTCTCGGGGCACTGTCCAGCATATCGACCAGATATTAGAAGGTGGACCTTATCTCTTTCACAGTGACCATCAGAGGAGGGAACAACTGGCCGGAAAGGTCCCTCTTCATAGTCTTGTCATTTGTGCTGGCCTGGGTGCTCGATCTCTTGGAGGCGTCGAGGATCAGGATGTCTACCCGGGGAGGGGCCAGACTGTTGTTTTAAGAGCCCCTTGGGTAAGATCTGGCCGGACATTAACTGGAAAGCACTGGGTGTATATAATACCTAGGAAGAATGGAGATGTCGTAGTCGGAGGTATCAGGGAGATGAATGACTGGTACGTGTCATGGACAATGTCTCGACTCTCAGATCATTACGAATTCATGCACCAGGTACCCGCTACCTAGAGAGGAGACAAGAATGAATATACTCCAGAGAGGGCTTGCCTTGTGTCCTGAACTAGCTCCTCCAGGAATACGACGAGAACGGCAGCCGACCGTTGAAGATTTGTTACCTCTGGTCTCCGAGGATCTCGTCGGTCTTAGACCAATGAGGAACGGAGGGATCAGACTAGAATCTCGAAGAACCCCGAGAAAAGAAGGCGGTACTGTTCCTGTCGTGTTCAATTACGGGTAAGCATGCTTTGTCGAGTTCAAGTCTTGTCACTGACTCTCGGGTCAAGACATGGTGGTCATGGATACATATCGTCCTGGGGTTCTGCGTTCACAGTTGTAGATTTGTTGGAGAAAGAGTTGGAGCATTGAATGTGGCACACGGTCACCCTACTCTTGTAATGTCGACCAATCAAGGTAGCTGTGACGTCATATATAGCTGAGGTCCGAGAGGATAAGGAACGGTAACAACTTGGTACTTACCACGGGAATTCCGGATTCCTTATGTGATGTATCTGTGTTGGATAATCCTCGCTAGAAAATTCAGATGCTAATAGAATCCCTCGGTACATACTTAGCAATTAGGGAAAATGAGTTAGGCGGTACAGGAAATCTCGGCCAGTCTATAATGGATGGCGTATCACGTTTACGGCCTGCATTGGAAATATAGAGGATGTCGTAGTGAGTGCGTCTTACTAGAATTGGAAGAATTGGATTTGTCAGTGATATTCGGAGGTGACATTCAGAGGAGTGTCATAGGGAGAGATTTCATGCAGGTAAACTGCGCAATTATCGTGAAGCTAAAACTATCGTCGTATATAAGAATTTACCGGACGCCTCCAAATAGGGGTCTACCAGACCTCTCCGAAGATCTCGCATTAATATTAATATTTCGTAGGCTTTTCCCAAATTTATAGACTTCAGCTTAGCAAAAATTTCCGATATACATAGGCTTGAGATGTTACACTTTTATAGTCAAAGTATGTACCGCTTGAGCCACGTCAAGGATGACACATCAATCGCACCATACATTGTATGAGTGAAAGAAACCGACTGTAGGAGCGATTCTGTTTAAACCACGAGAGAGAATCTACGGAAACAAGTAAGAATTAGAATTGGTTTAATAGAAATTCCATTGTTTTAATTATGAGGCTATGACACCCAATTACTCCTCCTCCAGCAACCCGTACCACCATTTTCTAAGTATGAAGGCACCCTTCTCATCTTTATCAAAGTCGACTCGGCCTCGAAATTGTCGATCTTCTTGCAAAAGAGGTATCCAGAACCGATCGGTATCCCACATTTGGTTCCAAGGGATAGGGGGCAAGTCCTCCTGGTTGTCTGTGGCGGACAGAGAAAACCATTCAGGTCTCATTTCGTCTGATCTAAGCCGTGGTTGCGGATGTTAAGTCGTACTGTGGGACGCTGGGGTCATGAACGCGTACTCAGTGATCGTCCCCTCGAATGTCTCAGCGTAGTATATATCGATGTGAAAGGTCTTCTCGGCTCCATTCACGACAAACAAGAGAACGCCAATGTGCTTGAGTGGTGCTTTGATGCCCGCCTCTTCCTAGTCTCATTTCAGTGCCGAATCCTGGTACGTAATGTTGGTCCAAGGGAAATGTACCTCTAGCTCTCGCACGGCAGCCTGAAGTGATGTTTCATTGGGCTCGACTTTGCCTCCTAGCCAGGGAATTAATGACGGTTTCACATTTCCATAACTTTTTTCACCAAATCCATTATATCTATGACGTGAAGTCAACGATGGCTCGGCGTGGGAATGAGCAGGCAAACATACTTTCCCTGTCCAAAACCTCGTTTTTTATATCCAAGAAGGATCTAGGATGTGTTTTCTCAATCTGTCATTATTCGGTCCATTTTTTTACCTTGTTATTCTGGATGATGTGTGCCACAGTGTAATATTTAATCGGAAGTGGCGGAAGCCATGCCAGATCACTACTGCCACTGGCGTGATGGCGCAACCTTTCGTGTAGTCCTAGTCCTGGAGGGGATTCCTGCTCGTTGGTCATGAGAGAAAATACTAATATATTGACTCGGAAGAAGAGTTCAGGCTCTATTTGGCCCTATTGAAAACCAAAGTGTCCGCATAAATATTCTGCTGCGACATTGACGTTTGAAGTCGAACCGAACATAGTTGTATTCAGTTCGCAAGCTCCGTTCTGCCCAGTCAGTACTTCCTGACTCATTTTGACTGATAGCCGTCACGGACTTACTGAACGGCTAGTCTCGGGAATCATTGCTTAGCCAAACACGGATCTATTTTCGCACTGCGAGGTACATAGACAAAGTAATGAAACCTACTTATAACACGGCTTATGTCAGCTTCAACTCTTTTGCGCAATCACAAGTGGCGTCTTCTATGACTACTACACCGTCGAAAAGATCTGCTACGGGCTCTCCAGAGGGTGCTAGAGCTTCAAAAAGACCTACACCCTCGACCCCAGAAGAGGGTGAACTCTCACCACATCCATCCTTGTCTTTACCTTCGAAACCTACTGTGGCGAAAACTAAGATTCCTTTTCCATTCAAGAAGAAAGGCGATCCTCCTCTCGGTGCAGCGGTATCGGTTCTTCCTGAACCCAGGGATCCTGCTGTCATTGCCTTATTTGATAGGCCAGCCGACGACGAACGAAGAGTACGAGACAAAGAGCGAGAAGCTGATCCAAGACGATGGCCAAATCGTGGAGGAGACCATTGGGAGCCGTCTTACGCACGTGGATCTGATCGTAGTGACCGATTTTATCACTCTCAATCAAGGTGGCAGCCCCGAGAGCGTCCTCGCTCCCCAGTATCAGGGCATGTGTCGCCTCGTTCGCATCCGTCCGGCTCACCACCACCATCTCACCGGCATCATGACAAGTACAGACCACTGGTCACTCGAAGCCCTGATTCAGTTTTCAGCCCGCCTCAGCGTAGAGACCTTGACAGATTCGTGGACCGGCAACGAAATGATTCGTGGAGACCACGGAATGACGATGATGACAGAAGAACTCGAGGTGGGCGTATCGATGGCAATGTTCGACATCACCGTCCCAGAGACGATAGGCCCAGAGATAACAGAGAGTGGACACGACGGGACGAGGACTGGCAGCGAAGAGAGGAGGATAGAGGAGACCGTTGGCGCGATTATAGTCGTGACGCAGAACGACATCGCTACATGGATTCGTATCGTCCCATATCTCCAGGACCTTTGGCGTTATCAAGGTCAAGTTCTCCTACTCCCCGTCTGCCCATTGTTGCACAGCCGCCTTCTCTAGATGAAGCTGTTCCTCCCTCTCCATCAACGCTTCCACCATCAAACACAACACCTAATAACAAGAACCAGACTCTGCTTAGTGTTGATGCTGCAGTCCCTATTGTGATGAAGCGGCCATTTCAGAAGGAGCGATCCCCTACCCAGAATCCTCTTACTTCGGTGCACCAGGCCGGGCTTCCGCCACCGCCACCATTGCTACCTCCACAGGAGCAACAGACCACTGATTCTGAATTCAAACCTCCAGAAGTTCCAAAGTTTAGATCGATCAGGAAGGGAAAATTACATCGTCGTACTGTCAAAGAAGAAATGGAGGCTTATGGTCGAGAATTTGTTGGTTGTGGGGTACAATCCGATTACGACCTTACGACCAAACTCGGGGAGGGCACCTTTGGGTTCGTGCTGTTTAACACTCAGCTAAAAAAATTTCACGAATTAGTGAAATAACAGAGAGGTCCATAAGGCAATTAACAGGAAGACCGGCACTGTCGTTGCTTTGAAGAGGATATTAATGCACAATGAGAAGGAGGGCATGCCAGTGACTGCTTTGCGCGAGATCAAAATTCTCAAGGCTTTACAGCATCCCTGTATCGTCGATATCCTCGACATGTTTGTCGTACGTAGTGAGTGGCCTTTCAGCTCTGTGTCTATTCACGAAAGCCAATCGGCACAGGTACAGAGAAGGATCCTTTATCTGTCTACATGGTCTTTCCTTACATGGACCATGATTTGGCTGGGCTACTGGAGAATGAACGGGTCAAGTTACAGCCAAGTCATATCAAGTTATATATGAAGCAATTGCTTGAAGGTACCGAATATATGCATCGTGTACGTGCACTTCGATCATGGTATATGGGCACTCTTGACATCAACCTAGAATCACATCCTGCACCGGGACATGAAAGCTGCCAATCTTCTTATCTCAAATACGGGTTCATTGAAAATAGCCGATCTCGGTCTTGCGCGATCATTTGACCCTACCGCCACTCGCGGAGGTCTTGACCCCCGTGGAAGGGAACGGAAGTATACTAACTGTGTCGTTACCCGGTGGTACAGACCTCCGGAGCTTCTACTTGGTGCGCGACAGTACGGGGGCGAAGTTGACATATGGGGCATCGGGTAAGCCGTAACAATTGTGAATATCTTGTCATACCCATCTGACACTTGGACATGCCACTCGTTGTTGCTGTACAAAGGTGCGTACTAGGAGAGATGTTCTCACGCCGTCCAATTTTGCCTGGAACCTCGGACTTGGACCAGTTGGAGAAAATATGGCAATTGTGCGGAACGCCTAACCAACATACATGGCCGAACCATGATGCCTTGCCTGGCTGTGAGGGCGTAGTAGTGCGGTTTCCAACGCAATATGCAAGACGGGTTAAACAGACATATGAAAGGTAAGCTCCTTTATCAGTTCGGTAGTTTGAATAGGACACGATCCCACTAGTGTGGGCGCCGAAACGTCTGATCTTCTTGACAAGCTGTTGGTGTGCAATCCCCGAGAGCGTATCACTGCTGCTCAGGCTTTAGAACATGATTATTTCTGGACTGATCCTTTACCTGCAGACCCTAAATCGTAAGCCCTTTTCATTCGTGTCCTTGTTCGTTCACTGATCATCTCTCCTGCAGTCTTCCTGTCTACGAAGCTTCGCATGAATTTGACAAAAGAGCACATCGTAATCATCATCCCCCGCCAAATCCTCTACCGATGCCCAACATGCTCAGTGCTCCGAACCCTCATTTCAACCCTCAAGGGGGACCACCAGTACAATTTAATCGTGGTGGGCCACCTCAGCCAAACTTTTATCCAGGGCCCCCTCCGCCACCGAACCCACACCACCACCATCACCATCATCCCCCCTATCCTCCTCCACCACAGGGACACATGCCCGGACCAGGACAAAAGTTTATGCCCCCACCTCCTCACGGTCATGGTTTCATGCCTGGCCGTGGGTATCCTGGACCGTACCTGCCTCCGGCTGGTATGCACCTTGCTGGTTCTAGTTATCAACGTGGAGGTGGGAGAGGAGGCTATCATAACAGAGGAGGTGGGAACCGTGGTGACCCTAGGCAAAGCAATGAACTAGCCAAATCGACGTTACCACGGCCGGCGCACTTACCGCCAAGGCCACAAGGTGCGGGAGAATCCGATAGAACTGGGAGTGGACATCGGGGAGGTGATGGAGTCAATGTGCAGCTAAATTATGATTAGTTGAGGGAGAGCGCGGTGTATGGTTGTGACAAGGAGATATGTATGATGGTGATGGTGACCAGAGGTTTGTTATTTGAGTTGCTTGTAACTCATATTCTACCTGTTAGCAGAAGGATCTGTAACATTTAATCATTAATCTTGTAAAGTTATTGTTCGATAGTAATTGTCCGAAGGTTCTTGTATGAAAGTTCTCGGAAAACATTGACTTCGATTGAGTGCCATCATGGACGGAAAGACCTAGTATACTGACAAACATCACACCCTAGACTCGATTGGCCGGATTGACGTCAGACAACCCATACATACTATACATACTTATCAAATGGAGTGGATAATTTTTCAACGAAATTATCACTACGAGCAAGTGGTGACATGAAAATAATTTTGCTTAGTCATAAATGCCAAGCAGATACAAATAAACCACACGTCATTATTGACGATTCTCCTCTTTCTTTTCCTTCACGACGACAACCTACGACCTACTTGCGTGACCTTTCAGTCCACATAGTGGTCTTATGGCATGATGCCATTATCATCGTCGAAGATCAAAGGGAGCTTCGTTTTCGCTAGCAACTCTATGCTTTGTTGAGCAATGATGGATTTCTAGATAGTAGCGAAAGTCACATTATCTTGTGCTATCACCTGATTGTTGAATCGAGGTAAATGTTGGCAAATTTCCTTTGTGCAAAGGATTTATTCATGAGGATATGGAATGTTCAGTGTAAACAGTGAGGCCTCATGGTCATGTTGCTTCAATAGAAGTCCCACTGTCGCTGTGGATGGTGGCTAACTGAAGCAGTAAGGAACAAAACAATGATAAAATAGAAAGCATTACAAAACCGTGGGGGCGATAGTATGTGTAGCTACGGGGCTGGTAGTCACATTGCTGGTAGAACAGTTCTGGCAGTCTCAAGAAATCGATAATGCGTACATGGGAAACATATGCGAGTATCAGACTCAAGTATCAGATACTCCTGTTCTCATGAGGCTTCTTATTCTCACCTGATGCATTTCAAATCAGGGCACTTGATCATGCTAACCAGAGTCTTCAACCCATGTTTCACTACAACACAACAGTACCTTCCCCTCCCTTTTCAGTTGCTCAATTTCTTACATGAATTTGACTAGCCTGACAAAAAGACGGGTGTAGGGATCCTGCACACTAGGTTAATGACTCCTTTTCTCAATCCCTTTGCTCGCAATTTCTTATGTCCTCATGTTTCACTTGTCACTGTCTCATCGCCCATTGTACTAGTATTAATCGACCTGGAAGTAACAAAATATCTGAATCGTCACTATCCTCTTCAATACACTGTCTCTGGCAACAATGGTCTTGCAGACAATAAGAGCCACATTTGTCATTTCAGAATGCAAGTCACTGATATCCTTGACGTTCCGAGCCAACACGTCGATCTCACCCCAATGCTTTGCAGGCAATGACTCCAAATCTTGTGGTGATTCAGCTTTGCCTCCTGAACTGTTCTCGAGCTGACCTGACAAATAAACCAAATCCCAATGGTATTATCAAGCTTCTTCTGAACTAAACACTCGGCAGTAGCATGAACGCCATTGAGATTTGGGGTGAACATTGGGAAGAGCAGGACAAATATTGAGGAAAGAATGGGTTGGTCTTTCTTCTCACCGCGAAAGGCAGCGATCAGATGGTACAAGCGCGTATACAGAGTACAGGCCGAGCAAGAACAGGAGTAGATGAAGATGGAACAAGAACGTAGAGGCGAAAGAGCACAGAAAGTGATAGGCGAGGTACATGATCTGAGGGATCGGTATAGTGTGAGCGCATATTGATTGTATGCCATCTATAAGGCGAACAAGTCAGCATCAAGTAATCAGTCAAAAATGTTGGCAAATAACCTCGGCAAAGAGTAACCATCTCTACTTTTGTCTTCTTGTCAAGAATCCCTCCTGACAAGTTATATGAAACTGAGGCTACTTCCAGTCCTCGTTGAATGGGTAATCTGTATCTCATCAGGCCAAGATATTGTGGTCGCAACTGGAGAGTTGAATTGTGACACATAAGCAGGAAAATAAGGAATGGTGGAAGGACGCACCTACAACTCTTCTGAGTAGTATAGTCCCAACTTGAAGATGAAATTGGGCCCTGAGATCGTACAAGTGCGCATAGTGGTCAAAGGTGTAGACTGGATAGGGAGGAAGAGATGTCTTTCGTCTTCACTGACCAGCCATCACTCACACACCGCTTGACACTGGCTTTGACGCCGTCTTAGGCGGAGATATCTCGGCCTTGCCTGGCTTGCTTGTTTTTCTTGCACCCTTATCTTGATCGCTTTTGTTAACATCTTCATCACCTTCATTGTTACCCTCACCGCTATCAAGAGCAACTTGATTACTCGGTAGCTTGGGCTTGGATTGAACGTGCGTCAACTCTTGCAAAGGTATAGTATCAGCATAAGGTACAAACTGACTGGGTGGAAGGGTTTCACGGGTTTACTGAGCATCCAATGGAGTGAATCCAAATGGTGAATGAGGGGCTGACTGAAGCAGGGCAATGCGAGATGTTCTGATCATCTCTACAACAGTGCATTATCTATAGAACGGACTGGTGGCACTGTGTTTAGAAAAACACAATTCTGATCACGATCAATGAATACAAGTCGCTCACTGCTCATATCAACAAGCCCAATATTGAAAAGCCACCTTGGACAACTAGTGACCTCAGGGATCCTAGTATGTTTCATCCGAAATACACAGTCTGTCATCTCAACACCCCAGGAGTACGTTATGATTTTCGCCGTCCAGTCACTATACAACGCAAGAGCAGCATCTTCTGTCACTAAGCCAGAAAACCATGTATGGCCAGTCTCATCAGAATCACGACCAAACGTAACGACACGAGGAGGGTTGCTGGGATTTTGAGATAATCGCATGAGCAGGAACTCATGCTTGCAGAGAATAACCATCCAGTCAAATCCTCGATCACCAAAAGGTCGAGAAATGTTATCCCAATCCATCTCAATACGATGTAGTGGCAAGACTCGGTGCTTGTGTTGGGTTTTGAGGCCTTGGATGGAGTAGAGACTGATGAATGCAAGCCTAATTGCTACCACAATGTCATTTGCTGAGATGAAGAGTTGTTTCTGAGGAAGAGTGACCGAAGTGAGAATTATCCAAGGCATGAGAAAACGCTCACTCCAGGCACATTGTCTCTTTTCCTGAGCTGTATAAACGTCTCAGTTTGTCCCAAATCATGGGTGTTGTACTCGATGAGAACCAATCTACATCTCTCTGTATCGCCATAGTATTGCCCTAGCATTTAAAGCTTCAATTAAATATTTTTCTGAAAGAGCTGCACTTGGTCTGCGGCACAGAAAATAGCTCCGGGCTGAGTATATGGTCTTCGTGGTACAAGAAATACTCCCCCCATCCTCAAAGAAGTTGGTCTTATAGATGAACGTTCGCGTTACATGGCCTCCTGGAGGACACAAGTTAGCAACAAATTTGCCAATCCAATATGGATCCCTCTAAACAACAAAGCGGAAGCGTAAATCATCCTTGAAATTGTCAATACATACTCTGAAAGATAAGAGTTCATCTAGCGTTCCATCCTTGTGGCCATATCGCCCTGGATTAGCAAGTTCTCGTGGTTGAGGGGAGTCCATGTGTAAATCATGCAAAAGGTATTGATCTTTAGTATTGCTGGTCAATAGCCATCGTCCACCAGGTAGCAGTTCACATTCAATCATTTATGCATCTGTAGAGTATTCGAAAGCACGTAATCGAAGGGTAAGTGAAACATCCAAGGACCAGCGTTCGTTTTTCCGATAGGGTCCAGTACAACAGAAGGATCTGCTGCCAGAATTGACGCGATTCTGTGACTTGGTAAAAACAATCTACACGTCTGGCGCTCGTGATAAATCCACATACACGTGTAGGAGCGCACCAACTTGACAGAGTACAGCCCTTGTGCATTCAAGTGGATAAAAAATTTTGCAAACTAATTTCAGCTGGAACCTTTTTGCATATGAGTATACGCGCATGACATAATCAGTGATCAACTTCAAGGTTGCTGCATAGTACTACAACAGGGAGCTTGTTAGGGCCTTTTCTTGCTTGCTATCGCTCATTATGCCCTATCCTGAGCAACACCGTTACGGCCCAGATAAGCCTTTACCCTCAAACCTACAAATCCGTGCTGCTGCTGCCAACATCAGCGGCAACGCTCACAGCTGTGTGTATCTTCTTCCCAGCCTCTATAACTCATGTGGACTCAAATCACGCTCAGTAAAATAACCGTAAAGGATTCATAGCAGTACCTATCACACCTGGAAATTCGGATCTCGCGCAAAAATTATTTTTACACGTAACAACCACTGCCACGACCATGAACATATCTCTGCCCCTACCAATATAGGTGTAGGCGTACCAGGTCAGCAGCGGCGATGTCTGTTCAATCCTTGTTCGTTTCGGTCACCAGACCTCGAGATTTTAACAATCTCAAATTTCAGCCCAGATTCACTTGTACCTTGGTGAATCTGGTCTACCTCCTTCACAGCTGCCAACAATAAGCTCTATCAACTGTCAGGTTGAACATGTTGGAGTCAATACTCACTTACCACATCTTAGGCCGTCTCGCAAACGGAGTAACACGTCTGGTTTGAGTGCAATGAACATGTATTATCTGCGACGGCTACTATATATCCTGTCCTTGTTCAGGTCGATGCTGATGCTTCCTCATTCAAATCGTAGAGTAAGCAATAATTTAAGTGTCCATGAACAGATAGATCTGTTGGAGAGTATGAGACTATGGAGAACGAGAAACATTAGAATGTCATAGGTTCTTTCGATTATGCTCCTAATGGTCATGGGAACTAATTTTTTTAATTCATTAACCCACTCAAATGCGATCATCCAAGCTCCGACTGCCATCACTTTATCTAGAAGTGGCGGTGGTGGCGGTAATCAAGGAGGGAGAGGGAGATGGGCAAAACCGGCACAAATGCAGAGTGATTAGATTCTGATGGTTCCAGAACAGACGTTTCTGCTGATGCGCGTGGCCCGTGGCTATGTGAGATAGTCAGACGTGAAGCGCCACAGGCCCTGAAAGGGATGCTTCTTCTGCCCCTCATATCATCGATCATTTATATTATTGATCAGTGATTGATATTCCTGTGAAGCTCGTTCACTAGTATGCTTTGGACTCCAGGTGCCACCTTTTCTGATATTAATATGACAGTTGTACTGAAAAGACTCTTGGCGGGCGAATATTGGAGTCTACCACTTTACTGCTGACACCAGATAAAACAATAGAATAGTTAATGGTCGAGACAATGGTTTGATATTCCAAACAGTTTATTGGATCTTTGCATCATGTTTCACTGTAGCCTTGTTGACAGGCGTGGCACTACGATCATTACTATTCCTGAGAACGCTCTGGGCATTATATACTCTGTGTCTGCTTCCGAGGAGAATAAATAAGTCTAGAGCCTCATACACTTGCCAACAGATAGCCCAACTTCTCCCAGTAACTTATAAGACCCTTTCTTCTCGTCTTGCTTTCAATATCTTGGTTACGAGAACTTGGCATGAATCTGCGTTGGCCCAAACACATACCCAGGGAACTAGACAATGACGACCGAATCTCGCTGCGTGAGCAAGTCCGCACATACTGGCGGCGTCTCTGTCTCTTCCCACTGCTCAAAAAACTCCTGCGTCCGCAGGCTTCCACTCCACCTCTATCTAATTACTCAAATTCAGTTTCCCCATATGATGCAGAGCTTGTCAAAGTGGCAAGACCACCAGACCCTGCTTGCATCACCCGTTCCGCCGGCACTCAACCAGAGAGCACCTTGTTCAGAAGTAGCACACAAACTTCCGAGCGTGGCTCTCTAACGATAACCACCACGACATATCTGAGGCACTCACGACTGGAGCCCATCAGAAGGTCATTTACGACAACTTATCAGGATCCAGATACCAGTGTCTCTTCTGGAATGGACTTGGCGAGAGACCTTACGCTGTCATCAGCACCTATATATGAGGAGTTTGAGCAACCTAGGGTTGGCCTCATTGATATGAGGATAACGGACTCTCCAATCTCCCTGCACATCGGAGGGAGCCCTGTAGTCGGAGAATCAGGAGATCAGGCTCCAATAACTTCCCCAGGAAGGATCCGTACTCCAACGTATGGTACTATGTTCAGTCAATATAGTACTCTGCCACTCTATAGAGAACAAGACGACCAGATGAGCATGGTCTCCCAAGCACCCACATACATATCTTGCAGATCGACGAGGGTGCCTTGTATGCCGTTTAGGTCTGGTAGACTACCTCAACCCACTAAATACTAGTTATCATTATCTGGGTCTCTGCATAGACGCTACTTTATGGACATAGTATTCAATATTTCTATGTATCAGTAGACAAACATCCTCTGGACTAATATGAAAACTGAAAATTTCCGGTGAGATCTTCGTAATGTTTCAAGGCCTTCGCCACTTCTCTCCCTGTCAGAAATCGGTGTGCTAACAACAACTGCATAGGTAACGAACTCAGTACCACTGATAAGACAACTTGATAGATATTTAGCTTACCAAAAGCCAGTAACGCATGGCCCTCCAACCGGCGGCTTGGTGTATCATCCTCCAATAGGCATCAATGAACGCAATAGTACCCTTATAATAGCTGCGCATGAATTCATTCCTAATGTCGAAGCTTAGTTCCCGTACCAATATATCAATGTCAAATAACGGGATATTCTTACCGATTCAACACAATCCATCTCAACCACAAGGCATGCATGACCTTGTATTCGACCTTGATCTCATCACTTTCAAAAATCTCCTCTTCTCTTTCCAAGATATCCCATTCCAACACGCCAAAAGGTTCCATAGGGAGCGTACCCAGAAGGTCAAATACACTGGGTCCGCCAGGGCGACATGAGTAGTAGATATCTGACCCTTCGTACTCAGATATAGCGGGAAGGAAAGGAGCCTGTGCAGCAGGCCCTAATGGATCATGTACGGGTGGAGGGCTAGGATAAACGCCACCTGGAGGTCCAGGTGTTTGTTCGATACGAACAGTACTTAATGCACTGCTTTCTTGTGTCACATCTATGCTAGTCGGTCGTGAATGACTAAGTGATGATAGGGCTGGGGACTTCTCGTAGCCTTCTAGAGTGCTAATTTCACGACGTTCAGAATAGGCTGATGTCGTTTGTTTAAGCTTTTGGGTATTATACTCCGGTGCGCTGATGTCGACAGTAGGTGTTGTATCGCGGCTGTGAAACCTCGAGAGCGACCGACTGGGCGCAGTAGTAGACGGAGGAACGCTGACAGGCTGGTCCAGCTCTTCAAGCTTTTGCGGAGCAGTGGGACTCTCAGACTCAATAGAGGGCTCTTGAAACTCAATTTTCGGAATGAATCCATGTGTCCTAGAAATTTCAAAATCGGATATGGTGCCTCACCGAATTGCAAGAGGCTTACCTGGGTTGGATAGTATCATAGAGAACTTCGGGTATCATGAGGTGGATCCTCCATTCTGATTTACCCTTGACCTCATGTGAGCCTGCTAAAGGGGTACAACATGGTCGGACAAACCTGATTGTTTGCCCTCTGTTCCCAACGCTCTAAAATGACGCTAGCGTGATCCCACTGTAAGTGGCATCTCAACATATCCTTGTTTGGGAGATCGCCATGTAGTTCGCAGAGGGGACAGAACCATTTAGGCACTGACGTTTCGTATATATTTCCAGTGCATTCGTAGCGTACAACAACAGGCATTCGAGGTTTCGCCTTGGTGGTTTTAATACCAATAGCAATGCACCGCAGACGAAATCCTCTTCGAAGATTTCGCAGGAGGAACGGTAGTTGCTTAGTAGCTTGCATGCGTATTGTAGCACCGCACAATTCGTCTAGTGCAGTTACCAATACATCGGGTGGTCCATGTGGTGCAGGCATATGTGAAGCAACTGGGGTAATTTGAGGAAGAGGTATTGTGATTCGAGGTTGTGGAGGTTCAATGATGATGACTTCGTCATCTGAGGCATTCTCTTGATCCGACTTGGCAGCCTCCCCTCTGCCATCTTTTTCCCTTTCGTTATCTGTGAGCTCGATGACAGAATCTGAGATCGATTTGTCACTGTCGCTAGAAGACGATTCTGGGTCAGAATCGCTGGTCGCTGGAGTGTCCTCTGATGGCCATTTGGTCTTGCGTGCAGCCATGTGGGTCGTCGGATCTCTGTCCAAGATCGGTTAGATGTAATAACCAGGCGACAAGTGGACAAATGAATCTCACATTCTCCTAGGGGTTATTTCATTCCTTAAGCGAGAAAATTTGAGTCCCTTAAGCCTTGACTGACGTGGAGGTGGAGGTGCCGGCCCATCCACGTCCATAGGAGCATCGCCATTATTCTCTTGAGCTTCGTGTGGAGTTGGTTCTTCGATAACCTGCAATGAAGGATTCAGGTAGGCCCGTTGTGGTTTTGGTGTTGGTGTTTTCCCAGGCCAGATGTAATCGGCTAGCTCGCCGCGCTTAGCCATCTGACGTTCTACTTTTTTCTGAGCTTCGTGTTCTACGTCTTGGTGTTTCCAGAAAGGTGCAGGATAGTTGGTTGATTTAGTAATTTCTATCGGTTGACGTTGTCGGATTGGTGTTGTACGAGTCAGGCTAAGACTCCGTGGCTCATTCGCCGGATTCCACATCGGTGCTGCGGAGCCTGCTTTGCGTCCTTGCAGAATATTTACGTAGGTCAGCATACTATTCGATGCAATAAGGTGCGCACCTGGACCGCGGAACGGGGTTGAAGGAACTGAAGTATTATTGAAGTTGTGTTGCAGGGTCTGCTGCTAGATACAAAGGTCAGCACAGTGCGATGCGGGATAGACAATAATTACAATTGATCGTTGAGGTTGACTCTGTCTAGAATTCCAGGCTAGGATTGTCGGGTTGGTCTGAACTGGTGGTTCTCTTGGTGTCTGTTGATAAGGTGCAGAGGACATTGAAAGTGGTTCCATCACGCGAGACCCGTCCGGTCTGTGAAGTGAATTTCTACTGTAGAATGACGAGGAAGATGGCAAGATTTCACGGGAATTCGGATTGGTTCCAGGTGCCACTGGACGTGAAGAGTCAGGCCCAGAAGAGGTGATGGACGACTTTCGTGCAAACTGTCTATTATCATCGCTTGAAGCTTCTGAGCGATTAGAATTTCTCCACGCTGGTCGATTTAAACTACGGTATAAACTCCCAGATCGACCTAGAGCAGTGTTCATTTCGTGAATACTGGAATGATATTAATGGTATTTTAGGTGCACATGCCTTCACCAGACCGGTCCATCTTGAATTTGATTAGTATAACACACGTAGATTCGGCTTAGCTACCAGACACAGTTCTTATTATCAGAGAAAGACGGTTCCGAGAAAGGTCATGATAAAGAGGACAACATTCATTTGATCATAAGCAGCAAAAAGAAGCACTGCGTGAGAAATATCAGGACTTCGACTCGCTCGCTCTCCAATATTTACACTTTGAATAAGGTTTATTTCATACATGGGCCTAATCAACGTATTGGAGTAGGGTATTTTTATTTTCATTTCTAGGTCGGAATTCCTCCTTGAGCTGCAAGGGGAAGGCCCGATGAAGCTACAACAACAGGAGCCTGGGCTGATGTTGGGACTGCTACTGGGCTATTATAGTCAAGCGCTTCGGGACCTGCTGTGGATCCACTAGTGGCTTTGAGGCTTGCAATAATCAGAGATGCATCTTCAGGAGAAATTGTGCGCGTTTGAGGCGGGAACGTAGTGAGTTGAGGGATGAGGGTAATAGTGACAGTAACCTGCTGAGGTGTTGCATTCGTGATAGCAGATGGATTGGTGAGCGAAACAAAAGGAGGAACTGTGGTGGGAGTCATCTTTGAGGGCGTAGTGCTAGTCTTGGTGCAAGAGCAATAGGAGCCTGCAGTCGCATCATCACTGTCGTCTGCGTCGTTTGCAGGCGGGTTATCAGGCTTAGAGTCCGACACATCGGTCGTGGCAGTGATCGGATAGGCCAGAGTGTCCGTATTTATGACTTGGGCTGCAGATGGCTCATTACTATTATCTCCGGTCGTCTTTCCGTTGCAAACTTCAATTGTGTGATTATTGGGGTTTCCGAAGATACCCCCTGCCACGCCAGTTGCAGAGATGAGGCTCTCGGCACTCTTTTCACTCGTGCAACCAAGTCGCTATTTGAGGAGTTAGTCAATTCGTACAGAACAAAGGTAGGTTATATTCTGACCGTCCCTGAGCTCGATACAGATGGTAGAGCGAAACATCTCTGTGACATGGAACACGAGCCAAGAGTCGTTTCCCATAAAGAGCCCTTGCATTTGAAGATAGTTGTTCCAGAAAGACATGCTACCTGTCCATCTGTATGATTCTGAACACGAGGAGCGATGACAACAGAATTAGAGAAGTGCACCTGTGCAAGGATCTGATGCCTTCAAGCCTTGGAAGAATCGATTCAGGGCTTGTGCTTCTTCACCATTCTTCATAAGGGCAGCAGCATCAAGTATGGTGGGAGCACCACAGGCAACAAAAGCAAATGACGAAAAAATGAACAGCTTCGAGATCTGGTAAATCATGGCCGATGTCGAGAATGATTTGAAGATTAAGAAAGGTATGTAGGTGTAGGAGCACCAGGCTCTACAGAGATATTCGAAGAGCGCAGCGAGTACAGACAGAGAAGCTGGGAGGCACCGGGCAGGCAAGAATATCCACTTTTCATTGCGTTTTATTCTTCTGGAGAACAAAGGCAATTGTTCTTCTGGTCCCAAAAATAGCACTAGTTCGTGTGAACGGAGAATCCCGAGATTAGTGTGTCGTTTGACTCTCGTCGTTGCCCAATACATCGACCTCTCAAGACAAGATGGTGTGTTTATGCTGCTCATCGTATTCAGATGTCTGTTCTGTGCCCGTTCATGCCTAGATTCTGTTGTTGCGCGATAGATATGGGCCGGATGCCTGAACCGGATTCTGGATGTCGATTCATTGTATGAGTCAATCGCTTACTCTTTTCTAGACCAAGAAAAGAAGAAATGGTGGTCGCAACAAGAAAGGACGTGGCCACGTTAAATTTGTTCGCTGTTCCAACTGTTCCCGTTGTGTTGGAAAGGACAAGGCTATTAAGCGCTTCACTGTGAGGAACATGGTCGAGAGTGCTGCTGTTAAGGATATCAGCGAGGCTAGTGTCTATCCTGGTGAGTACCTCTTCTTGCAATCTGATTCATCCTGAGCCTGTAAAATGCAGAATATGTTATTCCCAAGCTTTACATCAAAATCGCGTACTGCGTTTCATGCGCTATCCACTCTCATGGTGAGCAATGTTTAATTTTCATCTCCTGGCATTTAATATTGGTAACAGTTGTCCGTGTGCGTTCTCGTGAGGGACGTCGTAATCGTGCACCTCCTCCCCGTGTCCGATGGAAAGACGGCAAGAAGGTCAACCCTGCAGTTGCCGCTGCGGAGGATGCGAAAGCTGCTGCTGGTGGAGCAAAGGCATAAATTGTAATTTGCACTTGTAACATCCTTTTGCACTGCATCAATATCTCTTTTCACATGACAAACTTTATCGGCAATTTTCAAGTCACCTCAGATACAATGATGGAAAGTTTTCCGTTTTCCAGTGGTGGAATGTGCAGAATGGCAGGGTATTATTTATATTAATATGCACGAAGCAACTAGGATTCGACAAAGGATGTGAATATAGGACAACGACAAATAAAAGATTGCAAGCAATAATTGAATAGAATAGTCGAGTTCTGTAATTCGTTCTGTAATCCATGGTAGTCACCTTGGCAGAGATGTTGTGTACGTTGTATTTTACTCGGCCTCTTCTTCGATGACCTCATCGGCGGGCTCTTTAGTCTTCTTCGCTTTGGTGGCTGTTTTGGCTTTCTTGGAAGCAGGCTTGGTAGTTGATTTAGAGGTGAGAGCACGCTATTACGATAGGTTAATCGACAGTCTGATACTGTAACAATTTAGGTCAATTACCTTGCGCTTTTTGCCAGTGGTCTCTTCGGCGTTTTCCTTCGTCATGTCTTCCCTTGTTTCGTCTTGCATATCGACATCCTCATCCTATATAAGAATCGATCAAAAGGGCTGACTTGGATGATAACGATACTCACAGCCTTTAGTGCTTTCTTGGACACAGGCATCTTTTTAGCATCGGCGTTCTTAACAGGTGCTTTCTTCTTTGGTTTTTCCTCTTCGGCCTCTGATTCATCTGCCTCGTCTGAGACTTCAGCAAGCCCCTTGGAAAAGTCCTCTCCAGACTCCTCGTCTTTCTCAGTCTGTAGTGAATATCATAGGCGGATAGTTGTGGTAAATCTAGACACGGAAAAATATGTACCTTCTTCTTGGGAGCACGCTTCTTAGGTGCGGCTTTCTTGGCAGTCGTATTGGTTTTCTCTTCAGTATTTTCCTCTGCAGCTTTCTGATCGTGCGGTTCAACCGGTATCCGATGAGATAAGATTGTAAGGGGATGGCTAGTTACCTTGGAACGAGGCCTGGCAACTTTCTTTGGCTTTTCGTCCCCCTCGCCGGCCTCTGCCTCAGGTTTCTGTTTGGATTTGAACACCCTATCAGACTTGGTCTACGTAGATCAGAAGAATATCACATGCCTTCTTCGTATTCCTGGCTTTCTTTGGTTTCTCTTTGACAACCTCGTCTTCGCCATCTAGGTTGTCTTCATCTTTCTTTTTTGAAGCTTTCTTCTTCGGTTTCTCTTCAGCTTGTTCTCCATCGCCTTCTGCAGCATCTTCATCCTTCTTAGAGGCTTTTTTCTTGCCAGCCGCCTTCTGCTTGGGCTGTTCCTCTCCTTCAAGCTTCCTTGCAGAATCTGGAATGTCCTCATCTGCGACATGGCCCTCCTCATAGGCTTTGACAATTTTCGACTTATCTGTCTCGGTGAGTTCATCAAAGCCGTCTAGCTCGGTGGCATCACTGAATTGGCCCCGAATCTTCTCGAGGACCTTGGGAGTGACGCAACCCCAATGTTTCCATTGACTATATATTCAAATATAGAGGTATCAGAAATGTTCAGATAGTGGCGTTCTGAACACGTACAAACTCTGAATACCATGAATTTCGACCAGAGTGCCAAAACGCAGAGTACCTTTCGTGATCACAGTTCCTAGAGTGAAGTGTAAGCCAAATTTGGGCGAAAGGGGGGAGAGAGCAGCAAACCTGAGCATGGCTTGGGTCCTGCATTCGAACACGAACCAACGTTAATTTGGATAAACAAACATTCACAAATGAGCATTGGGTTACATTATCTGAAGCAGAGAAAAACAAATAGACCTTTGCATTTAGAACGGTTGGAAGAGGCATATTCAACGCGATATCCAGTCAACTTGTCGGACATTATGGAAAGATGGAGAGGGGATGAGGGAAAAAAGAAGGAAGAACAGTTGAATTCGACGCGACTAACTAAAGTTCAGGTCCGGCTTGCATAAACCATTGAAAGTCCGCTGACACCTACGCATTGACCATTTGCTCTCTTCCCTTTCCCTTCCTGCAGTGCTCCCTTCATGTTCTCGTTCTTTTTGCCTGTTTTTCCCGATTAAATTAAGCCGTGACATTTCCCGTTATTTTGGACTTTTTTGCGATTTTCAAGGTGAGGTTGTGGCCGTTAATAATTCGATAAACCTAGGTCTCGTGTTTCTTCTGATCATCATTAGTTAGGCCCATATTAATCTATCGGAAAAGATGTCTGGGTGTTTTGTTTTCTCAGATGGTGTTCATCGCTCCAGAGATGGTTGCTATAGCCGCGTTCCCACTAATTGATTGCGCCTGTCAGGTGGTCAATGTTAATCGGGAACATGAGAGATTTTGTATTTGACAAGCCTGCGGCCGGACATTATTGCCCAAACATTGGCGCCATGGAAGAGGAATTGGACTGTCTCAACGGTGATGGATGCCGATGTGAGTTGAATCTTCTCAATTACTCGGCGGCATCCAATGAGATCATACTTGGCTGTGTGTGCTGTTCTCATCATACTCATAAGCAGAAATATTTACGCGTTTTCAGAAATCCTTTAAAAGATCCATAACCAGAAATCTTGTGTTGTTTGGTTTCCCCTTAGTTGGATGGCGGTTTCCCTCACTGTTCCAAAGACCAGTGACTATGCCAAAGGTCAACGAAGTAGATGGAGAGGTGGGCCCAGGCTACCTGCCACTGCTCTTCGGCATGCAAGAACGAAGGATGACCTTGAAGTTGAAGGTCCTTCGAATGTCCCCTCTGACAATTCTTTTACTATTGCCATGCTAGCCGAACACTTTAATGCAAGGGAGTCTGGTACCCGAGCTCATCCTGTCAACAGAGCTAGTCGTCGCTGGGCGCTGGATCCAAAGACTGAGGAACGGTGGCTGCAACTGCTGCAAGCAGGTCCTCCTTCTGAACCCTATCCCCCAAACCCTACCTCTGCCTCATCTCCAGCTGATACTCGTTGGCAATTCTATGGGCCTCGGGAGCCCCGTCAAATTAATCTGTCAGCAACCCACTGTCCTTACACTCGCCTTACGACTATCTATTCTCCAGATACCCCTGAACTGGAAACTCCAGATGATAAAGTTCCTGAATCATACGTTACTAAGGAGAAATCTGTAGAGAGTGATGCCGACGACGCGTCACTCGGCGGACCCGAATTCTTGATCACGCCATTCCCATTATGGGAACATCCACTCACTTATTCTGTCTCTACCCAAGGTCACACCGCAACTGAGATGAATGATACTAGTGCAATATCTGAACTTCAGCATTGGCCTGTGGCTATTCCACCGTTGCAGGTTGATACTAGCAGAGAAACTCAGGATAGCGTGTGGATCCTGAACCATGGTGTATCAATTCCTGGTACACCAATAAGCTTTCAATCTGAGTCCAGTCATTTGAGGAGATCATCTCGTCCACGGTTGTCCATCATAATATCATCTTCTTGGCCCAGATCGAGTACCTCCTTCCGTGGTAAGTTCTGACTGACACTGACTAGAGTGAGCTAATGTCTGAGCCCAGAAATTCAACTTCTGAACGAGCCCATCTCTTTAGCCCCCCTTGCCCCTAGTAAAATTTCGTGAGTCTAAAAATTCTTTCATATTAGCTCCTTCCTCATTAACTACATTCAGGCCTGTGGTGCCACAGTTGACCAAATTGCTCGTGGAGGACATTTTCCAAGATAGATTGAAATACAAAGCTTTTCTTGCGTACAGAGGAGATGAAGCTCAGAGAGCGTTAGATTGCCTTCAAGTTGTCAGTCTCATTTTGCCGGCCCTTCTGCGTCTTTTTGAACTGTGCTGTCAATCAGGTTCTAGATTCACCTTCTCTCTGCAATCCTGACAGAGCAATCATACTGCAAGCTCTTACACGTCTTTCTACAAACTCAGCGCTCTACCCTCACTGTTTCAAAATTCAAGGCATAGAGATGTTAGAAAATGAGCCTGTTGATCAAGGACGGTATGGCGATATCTGGAAGGGTGTTTCTCATGATCAAGTTGTCTGCGTTAAGATCTTGCGGCCATATCAACGGATGCCGACCCAACCTTTGTTTAAGGTAATAGCCCTCTTATCTACATGTGAAGTGTTAGCTCAAGTCCTTGGATCAGAATCTCTCGCAGGAAGCGCTGCTATGGGGACAATTATCGCATCCAAATATCCTCCCGTTCTATGGGATCCACATCAATGAACTGAGGAGAGGTCGGTGGTTCGGGCTGGTTTCGCCGTGGATGAAGCATGGAAACATTCTTGATTACTTGAAGCAAAATCCTCACGTACCTCGAACTCCTCTGGTAAGATATCGATATCTCTACATGGGGTATCTCGGTATATGTCAATTCACGGACTTGATCAGATCCACGATATTGGGAGTGGATTATTGTACCTACACAACTTGAACCTCGTTCATGGCGACATCAAAGGCACGAACATTCTCGTGACATCGACAGGCCGTGCCTGCCTCGCCGATTTTGGTCTCTCTACCCTCCTAGGCGACAACATACTTGTTTGGCCCTCCTTAGGTTCTGAACTAGGGTGTAGTGGAGGTACCACACGGTGGAGGGCACCGGAGCTCTTTTTACAAGACTCTATTGGGGAAGATTCAACTCCTACCCCAGCCTCCGATGTTTACTCCTTTGCCTGCGCTGCGTATGAGGTTCTCACAGGACGGATCCCATTCTATGAGATCAAACAGGAAGGTGCTGTAGTAATCGCAAAAATGTCCGATTCTCGTTCTAATCCCAGTCGACCCTGGCCAGAGGAGGCGAGCCAGGAGCTGACGGACGAGTTGTGGCAGTTCTTGGAAGACTGTTGGAATTATGAGCCAGAAGAACGACCAAGCCTAGATGAGGTGCTCCGACGGTTAAAGAGATTGATGGCGCCGTGGCAATTACAGGTCATCAGAAATGGGAATGCTTCTATGAGCGCTTCTGGTCAACTGGGAGGTGATGCGGTTCTATCGTCCTCTCAGTTCCGAAAGTCATTTAATTATGGTGACAAACCTTGCGAAGATGACCTGTTAGAGGTCATGTCCATGGTAAGTACCTGATTACGGTGATTTTTATTTCACTTTGTCGATGGTTCATCTAGGTTCGTTCTTTGTGAGGTGTTGGCTCGAGGTTGCTTTGGTTTGAGTTTACGGATTTAATAAGATATCTGCATCATGATCGCTTTCTGGGCGACTCTTCATCCCTGAACCCCTTATTTCCGGACAGTTCTTATCTTCAAGTCAGAACTAATTATGTGCAGTGTGATCACGATAATAATTGTTCCTTCCGTCTCCTATCATTACGATAATTGACATTCGGTCTGCGACCTGTAATTACCTATAATTTTGATATTTTTCCAGCATCTGTTGTTCATGTTTATACACCTGGTGTAATCTACATATGATAGCACTCATAGCATCTTAGCGATTCTAATATGACATTGTTCTTTGGTTCTATGACTTGTGGGTTAGATTTCGGATTTCCGGACAAGAGATATAGCCACAAGGTTTTCGATCTCCGATGTACGTTTAGGAGAATATCTGTTGTTTCACAAGAAACTGATTGTCGTTACATGATCCATGAAGTATTATCAATCCCATCGGTTTCACCTTCTGATTATCTCCCATCTGCTGCAGTAGAGTTCTCAAGGCTCAGAGTATAACAAACCTTGGTCTGTACTAGTGGAAAGCTCGCCAAAATACACGTATTGGGGACCAATCCGTTGCGCTTTCGAGAACATGGAAACATTTCTATCATTAGTGCTCCTATCACTGCTAAATCGATCGCCTCTTTTAATATATGAATTAAAGGGGTATAGATTATGCCATGCGTCTTCTACAAAACGTGGGCTAGCACGTAAAAGCTCTTGTTGTGCATCTATACCACTATCTTCGACGTCTCAACTTGGATGTTCAAAGGCACTGACAATATGCTCTCTTCTGACTGGGTCCACTTGGATGCACATGGCTGTACTCTGTGGCTGTACTCTGTCAAGTTGATATGCTCTGAGCATACCAAACATTCATTGTATGTGGACACGAGTGCTCAACGTGCAGATTGTTTTACGAAGTCACAAAATCATACGAAGTCACAAAATCACGTCAATTCTGGTAGCAGGTCCTTTGTTCTACTGGGCCCTGTCGGAACTTTTACGAGGTCTCAACCCAGTATTTGGAAGAAAGGACCTATGAGCGAACCAGACTAAGCTTATAAAAACTACTCTCACCGAGTGTTACGAAACCCCGCGGACCAGTGTTTGGGAGAACGGGTTTTATCAGTGACCAAACTGAGACTAAGGAATATGTAATTGTTACAAGACTAACTACCACCTGCATTTGGGTCATAAGGCAAACCGTAACATTACCCCCCTTGAGGTCGCGTCTTTGCAACTTCGCTGTAAACTTCGCTGTAAGGCTTTCTGGAAATTCGAACTGTGGGAACCCTGTGTGCGTCGGGATGGCTGTTGTGGAAGTCTTGACATTGTTGTAGTGCTGTTGTAGTGCCCCCTTAATAACTTCGCTTCCTATGTAAACTCTTCAACTTCTTGTGTGATGCTCTCCTGACTTGGTGCGATAACAGTTAGGGAGAGGCCTCTGCCTGTGGTAGGGTCTCAGTTTAGACTCATTGATGACTGGATGTAGGTTTTTCCACATCTTAGGGATTTTGAGCTTGTATGCCGAAGATCCAATTTTCTTGATTACTGGAAACAGGCTGGCCTTCTCGAAGGCTAGCTTCTTGGCTGGTCAATCGGAGCTAATGTTTGTGCCATCCACTCATACTAGATCCCCCTCTTTGTACTCGATGACCCCTCTCGTCTCTTGTCTGCCTTCCTTTTCATCACCTCGTTTGTTTTCCTCAGAGCTTCTTCCACTTTCTTTCTTGCCTCCCTTATTCTTTGAACAAATTCATCCACCTCTGGTATCTTTTCCATTGATGCTTTCTCTTGTCTATGGATGTTTTGGTGTCTTCTGAGATTCACGAACAACGGAGATTTCCCAGTACTTGAATGTTGTAACTTGGCCATCAGTAGCCACTTGGTCCAGTCGTCTTGTCGGTAGCTGACATACAACGAGAGGTATTGTTCCATTTCCTGGTTGGCTCTCTCTGTTGGCCATCAGTTTGGGGATGATAGGCTGGCAATGGATTTTGTTCGATTTCTGGTTGGTTGCAGAGTTCTTTCATGAAATTTGAGATGAACTGAGGTCCTCAATTGCTTATAACCTTTTGGGAAATGTCTGTATCCTTGAATACTTGTTCCCATAGAGTTTTGGCTACTCCTTTGGATGTTATGTTCATTGTTATTGTAATATATCATGCTATTTTTGAGAACCTGTCTACCACCACCATTATTCCAGCATATTCTTTTGAGGCTGGTAGGAGCCCTACAAGGTTTAAGCTGATGATATTCCATTGGTTTTGGGGAACCTCATTTGGATGTAGTGGATTCTGTTTTTTTTGGTGATCTGCTTTGTTGATCTAACACTGTTTGTATCCAAGATAAGTTTATGTATTTTGGTGTAGCCTGAGTGTCCTGCTAGCTCATGGTTGTGGTGATTCTAAATTATCTGTTCTCAAAAAGTAGCTAAGTCTAGGACATATACTTACTTTTTTCAAAAGATTACCTTTCTCTCTCTTTTCTCTCTTTCTTTCTTGTTCTCTACTATTCTTGTTGAAGAGGCATGACCACTGGATGAATGTTAGATACAGTTCACACCTTGTTATCCAAGATCTGGAAAGGCATCTTGGAAGTCTAGAACTAAGTAATTTTGTGTTATCTGAGAACACAGAAGATACACATATTTTGGATTGGGGATTTGGGACTTAGAGGGTAGAAAACCACTAGAAGGTGGCAAGGTATGTCATCGCTAATACTGGAAGAAGTGTGCTAGTTTTAGTTAATTTTCAGGATGACTACCACAGTGTAAACTACCAGATTATATACTGGTTAGTATATTTAGAGTAGCTATCTGGAAATGTAACTGCTAAGCAAGTTACCCTGATTACTAGTGATCCTCAGATATCAAGAGAGAGAGATCCATGGAGTTATCCTGGACTAGTAAAGACATCTGAGGTGAAATGGACAGGTTTGATCTGTACTAGAAAAGGTCTGGGAGTGCAGATAAAAGTAGGTGATTGTTTGTAGGTTGGAACAGATGAGGTCAGAACATAGGATATGACAATGAAGAATATTGTTGGTGAGTTTCATTTTCTATTTTTATTTATTATTTTCTCTTTTTAGGCACATATTCACAAAAGTATGTTTGTGCTGTATATACTAGCAGAATGCCAATGCTCACAGTCAAAAAACTATATAGTATTATATTCTCTACATTCCTAGATATAAAATGGTTTGTAATAGATAACTACATCTCAGTTATTCATGCTACTTTCATAAGACTAAGGTAAACATTGTATTCTAGTGAACTACTTCTATAGATGACTGACTAGCTAGTATAGTTAATACATCCAATAGACTATAGGCTCTGGCTTGCTAAACTGATACTATATCATATTGAATCTAAAACTTGACTTGAACTTGACTGAATACTTATATATATATCCCAACACTAAACACTATTAGTATTAACAACAAAAGATCTACCTAAACATGTCAAGTATAACTAATAGACCATCTACATTTATTAAAAGTGATAAATTTGATAGTTTAAATTGGGTTTCTTTTAAAACTATTGTAGCTATTGTAGCAGAAGTTTAAGAAGTAACATAATACAATAACACTATAAGAGGACCACAAACTCTGAAGTCTGATCCCAAAATTATGAAGATTTCTATATCTTTTCTAGCACTCTTCCTACTCAGCCCTAACCACTCTCTGTACTCTTCTAATTATTGCCATATATTACTGGTTGACATTAGATAAGTACCTACTATGTTTGAAAACTATTCTGGATGTTTCCATCAAGAGTACCTGACCACTTGGACTCTATTATTCCTGGCTTGTTTAGTACTGTTCTACTAAATTGGAATGTATTCTAGGATATTTAACATAGTAGCTACCTCTAGGAGACCTTATTCTGTTCTCTTAGGTTTCTTCTAGAGATGAGTCCTTGTCTGTTGCATTATGTAGGAAATAGACTTAGATTTCTCCTGAAGCAAACTCTGTGAATTCTGTGGACTTTTGTTAGTTGCACTAACAAACGCTATCTATACCTATGATTACTATCACTATTATTCTATCTAGTATATTATCCTTTAATATTTCCTAGGACTCAGATCAACTCTTGGCTGGAAAGTGGAAGGCAAGAAATTTCTAAACAAAAATTTTGCTGTTTTATAATATTTGCAACTCTACTAAACTTGGTGCAAACATAGCAAAAATAATAGCTGACCTCCAGAAGTCTTTGACTGATCTATATAATAAAATCTCTGATTTAGTTCTATTATATATATATGTTGAGAAGCAACTCAGAAACTTATATTATATTTTTGAGATAGAAATAATTTTTCTAATTATATTACTCTTCTTTATATCTGTGACAGAATATCAATGTTCTTGGTAGAAAAGTAAATAACACATCTTTTTACTCTATATATACTATTACATCATCAGTTGATACAATTGCATAGTTGAATGTATACTGGTCCAAAATTAACAACTATAATAGGTGAGATATGTCTGGTAACTTACCAACTGCTATAAAAAAACCTGTTTTTTTGACCCCAACACTGCTGTTGAAGTTCACAGAGTTCTCTTTCCTTCTAGAGTATCAAATACTATCATATATCTTATAGAATTTGTTCAGTCAGCTCTGCTACTCTCCATTGCTAGCCTTTACTGAGTGTAATCTTGTTTAGTATCATCATCATCTTCCATCTATTGCTAATAGCAACCTTTTTTTCTTTTTAAGCTAACATTCTGAATGTTTTTATAAGGGATATTTCTAATCATGCTATTCTTATTGTTTTTCATGAAATAAGCTGATTTAGGAAATTAGAATATATAGTGAATATTTATTGCTTTAAGAAAACTTACTCTGTTTTCTTAGGTTTTTTTAGAGATTGTAAATTTTGCAAATTCCCATAGACTTTGCCTAGTTGTCCTAACAGCAGAATAGAGTTCTCCTTCTTAAAACCTCAAATTATTGTAAGTCTGATAGTTTTGAATTATTCACTTAATGTTTCAATCTCCTTTTCTTACTTTCTGAATAATATCTGCTCTGAGTAATTACTTAATGAACCTCATCTATACTAACAAAGCCCTAGACATTTTTTAGCATCACTTGAGAAAAGTAGCTGAGCACTAGTATGCTTTAGAATACTCTATCAATACTATCTTTGCTAGTCTTATAGTCTAGCTCTAAGATCTATGAGTCTCAATATCTAACCCTATCTTATATCTGTAGATATACTCTCTCTTTCTATATCAAAACCTCTTTCTCTGATTAGTACTCTTATATCTAAAGATTTCTCTCATTACTCTTAGCTCCATGTTCTACTCCTACTAGGATTAACAAATAGAACAAGTTTTTCTAAGTTTCTATTCTTTGTATATCTAGTTATCAATAGACTAGTTTTCTTATGACTAAGATAAGATCTTATAGACTTTCTCATTCTTTAGAAGTTGCTATATTTTGAAATAGTCAGAAAGAATATTCCATAAAAAATTGACTACAAAAGTTTAAACAGCTTTTTCAAAAACATTTCTTTACTATTAATGCTATTGCCATAAACTTTATTCAACTTGTATCTCTACAGCAAGTAGACTGATTCTCACAAACCAAGTTGTGTTATAGTATACTTAAACTTAATTTTTTCTTTTATTTTTATCTATTTTTCTTGATTTAATATTTTTATTTTTATTTTCTTGAATGATGAAAAGGCATGTGATCACAGTCACATAACACATTACATAACATGATATCATAGGCCTAGGTTCTGAGAGAAGAGGTTAGAAAAATAATATTAAGATATATGTTAATAGTATGTTTACCTCATAGTATATGCATTGTGCACTCATGGATGATGCATAGACATTAGGGTAGGGTTATTTATCATTAGCACAGACCATGTGTACTTGTATAAATAGTGTAGAAATATATTGGAAACTTCTTGTCAAGTTCTCTTGTAATCTCTATGAAATACTCTGCTATTAAGTTTGTTTAGTAACACTATTAGTTATCTTGACTAGTGGTTGTCATAACAAAATGAAAGCTATTTGCACATATGTAGGATGTACAAAAGTAATAACAAATTACTGAGATATCAGACTATCAGTAACTACAAGTTTGATTGGCTATTATCTTACGAACAACTGAATGAATTCCCATGATCAAAGTTGTATTAGAAAGCACTTATCAAATAGTTTTTAATAATATATCATATATTATATAGAGATCAGTATTCATAGAAATACAAGCATATCAATATAGTAATATAATTAATTATCTTTTAAAATTAGTTTAATATTTGTTATGACAGATGACAGTCCTACTAGATATGAGTTTTGATTGTGTGATGAAAATAGCTTGCACATAGACCATTACTATTTTATATTTAAAAAGATTTAATCAACAATTTAAAATATGAAATATGGTGGTAGACTATAGTACTTATAAATATAGATACTTAAATAACCAGAGAAAGAGAAAAAAAAAGAAGAAAAAGAAAAAAAAAGAAAAAAGCTTCTGGATTAAACTTAAAAAAAGCAACAAAATTCTTCAAAGACTTTCTGTTAAAATTCCAATACTTATTAAACCTTCTACAACTGTATAAGATGTAATTCTTTGACTTAATAGGATAATCTCCATATGAGCAAGCAAATAATTTTTTAGGAAAAAATCTAAGCCAATATTCATCTATTAGAGCATGATTTATAATGGTTCTAGTTGCTTATGCACATAAAGAGTTAGAATGTCCTAGATGATTAAGCCATAAACTGTCTTTTGTATAAGTGGGTATAGTAGGTATGTTATTGTCATCAACTAAGTCTAAGAAGTTCTTTCCTTTATAATCTGACACTTGAAATGTTATTTGCCAATTACAAAGAATTAAATCACACTTTTCTTTCTTGCTCAAGTCTTATAACAATTTATATAGGAAGCTAGAACTTTTATTGAAGAGAGCTCTAAGATCTTATAATATAACAATTGAATACAGTTGATATGGATGGAAGGACAAGGTCAAATATTTGTCTTACAGCATATATGACATCAGTGATAATAGTGATGTTTTTAGTGTTTTGGACATAAACAACTTGATTTATTTCATGTCTAATCAAGAAAAATTCTACTTTCATAGAAGTAATATTTATTGCATGATGAATTGTTTTGGTTAAAATATTTTGACTAGAGCAAATGTGTGAAATTGAAGTGGCAACATTCTTCTTAATGCTGGTATTAGAGATAACAAGAATGGTATTTAGATTTGAGAGAGAGTCTTCAAGAATTTTGTCAAGATTTCAAAGATGAGCATTCTTGATTTTGTTATCTTTATAGTTCACTGTATGAAAGGAAATATGATCAGGAAAAGTATCTACTAATAAAAAACCAGAGGAAAGTTCTTTATGAAGTTTATCAAAAGCAGGAAAAACTTCATTTAAACAGTTGTTGGTATCAGAAATTGAGCTTTTGACTTTAGAATGTTGTTTATCTATTAAGTAACTTATAGCTAGATAATGGAGTTTGGATTTCTTCAAGTGATAATTATCAAGAAGTGAATTAATGATATAATGTTTGGATAAAGATGCTATTCTTAGATGGTGCCTTCTGCTAATTTTGTTGAGATGATAATAAATAGGAATGAGACTAGCAATAGCTTCAACTCTCCATGATATGAAATACAAAATACATCCATAATCTATAATGCCACTCTTTGTTGCAATTTTTAGTGCTTTGAAAGAATAGAAGAGAGACACTCCTTTGTAGTACCAAAGTTGAAAACCATAAAGTATGATAGGCAAGACACAAGTCCTATAAAAAAAGTCACTTATGTGAAGACAATAGACCTCTGGTAGAATTACCTAATATTTTCATATCCTTAATAGTTGATAAGGCTTTGTTAAAGTAATGATAAACATGTTGACAAAAAGATAGCTTCCTGTTAAATATGAATCTAAGGTACTGCCAACTGTTCTTTGATTGCAAGAAAGAGCCCTTTAAAAGTCCTAAATCTAGGAAAGGGGGATCATGATTTTTTGTAGCCTTAGAAAAATGAAAAACCTCCAATTTGTTATATTCAATCATAAGGCCAAACTGTTCAAAAAGAGAGGAGATAATACTATAAGTACAAAATAAATTTGCATTGGATTTTTCATAATTTTTCTGAGAAATAAAGAGACCATCATCAACAAATGAAAGAGAAGAAACAGAAATGGTAGGTGAAAGAATTTGAGTTCTTTCCTTGAAAATATGAAAGATAAGAGTGGTATAAAGTGTAGATAAAATAAGAGATAAGGCAGAACCTTGGCCTACACCAACATCTGCCCTGAAAGAAGAAGAAATAAAGTTATTCCAGACATATTAGGTTTTTCTGTTAATTAAATAATTAGAAAAAATAGCTTGTACATAGACTATCATTATTTTATATTTAAATACTTCTATGTCTGAGAATTAGACCTTAGACTTAATGATATCAATAATCATCAATCATTATTCATTATTGTCATCATTATTGAACTTCTGAATCACTTCTAAACCTCTGAGAATGCATCCAAGGTTCAGATATTACAAAAAAGTGAGTAGTTCATTTTGTAATAGCTACTGTTGAAATAGTTAACAAGCTTAAAGGAATAGCTTATTACCAAGAAAGCTATATAGTAGAGAAATATTTAGATAAATTTCAAACCTTAATTGCAAATACTAACTACATCAACTTTTACACTATAGTAGTTAAATTCTGCTACTGCCTTCAAACAGCTATTTAAAACCAAAATTGTAACCTTACTAGTGGAAGAATCAAAAGATATAAACCTTCTATATAGTTCAATGCTACATAACACATAGATCAAGCCAAATAAGCCAACAAAACCTCCAAGTTAACTTAATGAGCTATCTCTTCTCTCTTATTCAACCCCAAACTCCATAGAGTTTGTCAATTGTTCCTGTTTCTTGACAGCCACTCTCATTATATCAACACTTCACACCTACTACTGTTAATACTTCCATCAAACATTCTTATGGATATAGATACCATTCTGAAGTTTTATCCCATACTAACTAGAGGATACTACCACTGTGGAAATCCAAATTATGTAATTTGTAAATATCTAGTAAGGTTAAATGTCCAACAATTAACTACTGAGTAAAGGGAGGAACTCATAGAGAACTTAAATATGTTGAAAAATATCAAGATAGCATAGCAACTGGAATTTATAGAATAAAATGATCTAGATGAGAACTTGAATAATCAGAATTTGATGTAGAGTGACCAGTAATATATGTATTCTGGCCACTGAATAATAGGTTTATTGTATTATCTGTAGAAGAATACAATAAAAATGGTAACCCAATAAATACACCTGAAAATCTGAACTTATGGTCTTCCCATTCTCTCTCTGCTATCCTAAATAGGAAAAAGGCTCCCTCAACATCCTACTATCAGTACTCTTGATGCTTGTAGAGCTTTGTTATATCTCTCTATTAGCTAAGGTATAATGTTGCAAAGGCAACTTCCTATATTTTATTTTATTTTCATCTTTTATAATACTGATTGATTGATCACAACTAGTTAACAGTCTGATGGACTGCCAGACAATGTATGAACCAACAATAATATAGGTTTATCCTCACTTAGAACTTAACTATATAGTTTATAGTTTATTATATATAAAAGAACTTATAGTAGAATAATGAATAAGAGCCATCTCACACATATTAGTGTCAAAATAAGCTTATATTCTATCACTCCCCATTGCTTTGGAAACTACTGATATCTTTGAGACCTTCTTAGTATATACTCTTGTTAACTTTCACTTAAAGCAGACCTTACTCACAGTTTCAAGTCTAGACAAATAAGACCTCATATTTGGCTTCATCTTGCTTAAGCAACACAATCTCAAAGTCAACTGGTAGAAGGAAGATGTGGTTATAACAAGATATCCTACATACTGTTCTGGTTGCTAAGATCTTTGAAGGGCCAAAAAGCACCAATTGTATACTCTGACTATTTGTTACTTTGACTCTTTCTCTATCATAACTGAAAACTCAGAAAACACCTTTACAATCCCACAGATAACTAGTGACTATATAGAAGGGTTGGAAGACTGTTTCTACCTGACCTGAATACTCTCTGAACCTTTAACTCTTGATTTCTAAGATATGACCATCTCTCTTAACATTTCTCAGAAGTCTTTTATCAAAACCAAGCCATAGACTAAGCATTCTCTATTCTCCTCCATATACAGCAGTTTAAGTCAGCTTTTACAAAAGAGGATTTTAACACTCTTTTAGATCATTGCAAATGTAATTATACTATTGAACTAGTTCCTGATACTGAGCTCAAGTTGTCTAAGGTATATTCTCTGTCTCTTGTGAGTTAGAGCTGGATATATTCATTGTTGAGAATCTCTGTACTGAACAGATAAGACTTTCAAAGTCTCTCATAGCTATACTAGTCTTCTTTATCAAGAAAAAGAATAGTTTTCTCCATTTGATGTAAGATTATAGGAACCTCAATACAAAGAATAAATATCTACTTCCACTGATCTTTGAACTTGTCATGAAACTCCAAGATATCTAGTACTTTACTAAGCTTAATATATGTTATGTATTCAACAATGTTTATATTAAGCCTAGTGATGAGTAAAAGACCATCTTCTGTAAGAAGACCTACTATCTTACTGAAATTTGAGTCTACAACACTACTAAGATTTATAATCAATTTTGTAAACCTCCTTTTACTTAAGTCTTTAGCTGTAGCCCTGTTGCAATATTGTGGACTTCTGCTTGCTTTTTCTTGATTGTTAACCTACTTCCTCCAGCCATGAACCAATGAACTCTTGCCATTTGGCAATACTCAAGATCTCCCTATTGAAGCTCTTAACTATCTAACTTTATCATTTTGTAGCTAAGTTACCAAATATTCTATCTGATGTTCCACTTGATTAGAATAGACTGTTAGGTATTTAGAGTAGCTGTCACCTCTAGTGAACTCCATCTTGGATTTCCTAAAAAAAAGTTATGTACTTAGTAGTTATAAATAATATTACTTAGAATTCTCTAGAGATTACAAACCCTGTGTAACTCCATGAACTTTACCTAGTTGTCCTAATATCTTTCACACAAACCATAAACTTTTTGAACTCCTAATAATATTCTTCAATATGATAAATAGCCTAGCTACCTTCCAAACTATGATGAATAACATATTTCAAGATCTCATAGTAAAAAAAATCATGATAGTATACTTGGACAATATTTTTTAAAAATAGTGTCAAGAGAGATGAAAGCTGGATAGATTTCACTTCAAACAGATATCTGCAATCAGTCACATAAGAAGAGGGTCAGATCAAGTATGAAAACTTATCTAGAAAATAGATATGGAAATATATGGAATTTGATAATTATCTAGGTTGTGTATTAAGCTTGGAAGCTTATTCATAGATTGGCAATGTGATCTTAGATGATAATCTTGGTCTCAACTTATGTGTTGTACCCACTATCTATCATGTAGTCATAATTTTGGATGATAAGGTATTAAAGAAAAGTGAGAGAGATCTTAGTTGGAGTCTTAGTTAATCTTAGTTGATTTCTAAACTGAAAACTACAGAGTATTTACTTGGTCTTATATACTAAGTCTGTAGTCAGAACTGTAGCTAAGAAATAATAGTATAGGAAATAACTAATGAGACACTATAAAAACAGTTTCTAAGATATAGAACAACTGGGAGTCTAAGTAACATTACTCTGTTCTCTTAGGTTTTTCTAGAGATAAGCAGTGTACTTAAAATGTTTTATTAATGAGACTTAGATTTTCCTGGAGATTGTAAACTCTGCAAATTCCCATAAACTTTGCTTAGTCACTCTAACAATAATCAGACTGGAGGATAAAGAGATAAGATATATGGTTGCATAATAAGTAAAAGAGAGAAGAAGATAATAGGAAACAAAAGAAAAAGTAGGTTGCTTGGATTTAATTATTAGATTGAAAAGATATGGAGTATGTACTAGTCTTAAATACTAAGTACTTGTGTTGAGGATAATAGTAAGAAAGAGGATGGCTAAATACACAATCTATGGTGAAAGTGAAAGAGTTTATAGATGTGAAAAATATTATGCAAGAAACCAGAACGAGAGCGGCTACATCTAGAATAGTCATGAATCAGTCTTCATAGCACAAAACTTATATATTTGTATATACCTAGAACAGTTGTGACTAGGTACATGTCAGACAATGAAAAGAACATATAGAAAATATCTTATACTCACCTCAGTCTTCGTAGCACAAAACTGAGGTGAGAACTGTGTGGCACAAAGAAATATACAGTCTAATCTTATGTAAGGAAATAAGTTTGGAAGGAAAGAATGTGATGTCAAATAGAAAGAGAGCATGAAGCAAGACATATGTGAGATAAATAAATAACAACAAAAAAGTATCTAGAATTAATGTAAAGTTTATTTATTGTAGAAAACAGATAATCTTAAATAAATATATAAAGTATTTATCAGTCCTTAAATATAGGAATAAGTGTCTAAAACACTTGGAAACTTAAGTAATACTGAATAAGATACTCAAAAATTATATTGCAACAATTGAAAATTTAATATTAAACCTTTTTTTTTAAATTAATGATTTATTATATGGAGCATGGTAGCAGACTGTAATAACTACTTCATAGCTTCTTAAATACAGACTAGAAAAAAAGAAAAAGAAAAAGAATAGAAAAAAAATTACATAACTGAGCATATTGATGTTACTCTGCTTTCATAGAGCATCTGTTGTTTTTTACCATACCAATTCTTGTTGAAACAGTTTTTCCAAAATGGACAAGTGTTGCTGTCCACTTGGTGCTCTTCTTTGCAGTTGATGTACTTGAATGTATGAGGACAAGGCTCACCTTTCTTTATTTCAAGCCTTGGTGGATTGGTCTTCAAATTTTCTTTACAACACCATGCCATCTCCCTATAGTCTATTGTATTTGACATATCTGGACCCATGTGCTCAATATATGAGAATTGAGTGGCCCCATTTCCAATAGTTCTTGCACTGTGGAACTCTAGGATTCTGTTATGGCCTTAAGCTAGAGCTTAGGTTACACTTAGGCAAAGGCTTGAGAGAAGTTAAGAGAAATATATAGAAGTGGTAAAGCGTAAGGATACAGGATAGTATCTATACTATATATACTAGTTAGAAGTAAAGCAATGTGCAGTATATGAGACAAATGACATGAGGAAACAATAAGGATAAGATGAGGTTGTAGTACCTATTACATGAGGTGCTGACTGAGACTACTTGTGGTGCAGCCAATCATATTGTCATACCTTTTGCTCTTCTTTATGCTGTCTCCAGGAGACATCAATTGTAACAATACACCCATTTCAGAATTCATGTCCCCATGAATCAGACTAAAACCTCCAGTTCTCCTACTACATGTGTGACTACTATCTTTTTGCTAAGGCCGATAATGATTTGTTCCTTATTGTCAATAGCTATGAAGTAGGGTTCGTGTGGTGGACCTCTTTGGAACATAGGTATTTGATATCCATTTCTTGATGTTTCCATATTATGTTTTTGATCCAAGAATGCCATTGCTACTTCTTTCCAGAATGTAGGATCTTGTTGGCCTCTGGATTTGAGGGATTGATAGTATGGTGG
>Ga0157368_1000081_pt1 | contig 41421 bp, 40 predicted proteins | sample AttbisABBM3_FD_113146 | JGI IMG/M metagenome (GOLD analysis project Ga0157368, IMG submission 113146) | Fungus gardens microbial communities from leaf cutter ant in Botucatu, State of São Paulo, Brazil - Atta bisphaerica ABBM3 | ecosystem: Host-associated > Fungi > Mycelium > Unclassified ... | reverse complement strand
TACCACGTTCCTTTTCAAGATCGTTCGTATCCATGGCACGATCGCCAAGTTCAGTACGCATATCAAGCGTGTCTGATTGCTTCAACAATTCATTAACCAACGTTGTTTTACCGTGGTCAACGTGGGCAATAATTGCAATGTTACGGATGTTTTCGCGCTTTGCCAAAATCCTATTCTCCTTGACTATACGTCACTTTTTTACTCTAATCGGTGTAACAACGAACAAAAGCGGGTCGCTGAACTTGCGGCCCGCCCATATGAATATAGACATTAAAGGTCACGTTCAATCGTCATAATATCACGATATGCTTGTTGTGTTGCCACTAGAACTGTTCCTGATGATAACATATTTATTGGTTGGTCGTCAATTTTTCCAACTTTAAATCCTAATGCTTGACCTAAAAGAACACCTGCCGCGTAATCCCATGGCCGCATCTTACTAACATAGCCGATGGCTCGACCGGTTAATACATGCAGATAGGAAATTCCAGCTGAACCATAAACACGATACCCCAAAGCCGCTTTAGCTAACTCAGGCAATCCATATTGTTCGTATAATAATCGAGCACCTGAAACGATGAGCAACCCTTCAGATAGCCCTTCATCGGTTATTTTCGCGAGAGGTGCCCCATTATGAAAGACACCATAATCCGGGCCACCATGGATAATATCATGATTCATAACATCCATAATCCAGGCCATGACAGGCTTACCATCTTCATATAGTGCTAGCATCGTTGCGAACTCAGCATGCTGCTTAACAAAGTTCATCGTGCCATCAATTGGATCAACAAACCAAACTTGACCAGTTAAATTGGTCACAGCATCGCCAAATCCTTCTTCGCCTAAAATTTTAGCATGCGGATTTAAACGCCGAATTTCAGATACGTAAAATTGTTCTGTTTCACGATCGACATTAGTCACTAAGTCACGTGGACTTGCCTTCATATCAATCTGAATATGTTGGTTTAAGCGTTTTAAAACGTTCTCATGGACTGTATCTAACCAGCTTAAAACCGTTTGATCCAATTTTTTTAATTGGTTTACGTGCAAGATTACGCCTCCATCTTAATGCGTGCAGTACTTTGCTTCGTTGCTGCTTGCATTGTTCGATAAATACTGTAACCTGAAACCGCACCAAATTCACGATCAAGTTGCTTTTCTTCAGCTTTGCTAGGCACAACCTCTTTGAAACCACGATAGGCTGACTGCAATTGATTACGGTCAACGCCACCCTCGTATGCGGCTGCGACTGCTGAATAAAGCGCACTAACTGCAATAATATCCGTCGTAGACCAACCATTTAACATTGGATAGTTATAATTTGTTTCATGATTCATCATAGTTAATTACCCCAGGTAACGTGTACCATCATTTTCACCCCATGGTGCTGTCTTACTGATGTGATCGTAGTATAACGTACCATGGAGATGATCAATTTCGTGTTGGAAAACAATCGCAGGATAACCTTCCAAACGCAACTCTTGCGTAGCACCAGTCTCATCTTGGTACTTAACCGTAATACGCAGCGCGCGCTCAACATAGCCAGGCACATCTTCATCTACTGATAAGCACCCCTCACCACCTGACAATGCAGTTTGCTTAACGGATTGACGTGTGATGACGGGGTTGTAAATCGTACCCTTGAAGAAAAATTCTGGTTCTGCGTCTTCATCAAAATCTTCATCATCTACGTCTTCAGCTGGAATCAAAATTGATGAAAATTGTTGTGAAATACCAACTTGTGGTGCAGCTAGACCAACTCCTGGTCGTAAGCCATACTTATGATTTTCATCCTCATCTTGTGAAATAACCAAGTATTCCATCATGTTCTTCGTTGCTTCTTTTACCTCATCAGATAAAGGAAATTCAACCTTAGCAGCTTGTTGCCGCAAAACTGAATCACCGTCGCGTACAATATCTTTCATCAAATACATGCTCAACATCTCCTACTCAAAAAAATTCTATAAATATAATCATATACCAAAAACTAAACTTGCGTATTTAATTTTCGTAAGTCATTTAAATATGCGGTTGTCTGCTCATTTACGACATGCGCCACATCGACATGCAAAGTTGGTTTACGATTATCGTACCAAACATCTGTCACAACTAACGCCATATCAACATCAGATGCACTAACTAGATTATGATCTTCAACATATTCACGTAAAGCATTATTAAGGGCCTGGCGAACAACAATCACTTCCTGCCGTTCAATATAAGGTAATTCAAATTCAAATGCCATGACTTCATGTCCCCATACATTTGCCACTAATGTTGACGTTAGGCGTTCAACTGGCTCTAGTAATAGATAGATTGAAAGTTCTTGTAGTGCTGTTGACATGCCCGCATTAACAATTTGCTGTGAGGCAATAATTTGGCGTTCGGTTAATCGTCGACCATAACGACGATAGATGGTCAATGCCGCTAATAATAGCACAATCAATAACCCTATCCATACTAACCACATTTTACTTACCTCTTCCGTCACGATATCCTGCCATAATACGATCTAGTTTCTGTTGCAAAAATTTCATTTGTTCAATATCTTTGCTACCACCATGCACGACACGCAACGATTTGTAAGTTGCTGAAATTTGCACAAAATCATAATACAACTTATCGGTTGATGTTGGGCGATCTGGTAATTCAGAAAAATGTTGCGCCAATGTAAAATCATTATAACTACGAACAAAATCAGTCAAGGACGTTACTAACACAAAATGTCCCGTTTGACGCTGTACTAGTTCAATGCCGTTTAACGCTTCAACCATTGCTACCAATTCTGCTTCGTACGCAGAAGATATATCAGTCGGCAATAATATCGATTGCTCAGCTGGTCCACTAGATGCTAACGTAACAGCACCACCAATGGCCCGGTTAGCTGTTGTACTCCATTCGCCATTGACATAAATATATGTGGCGATGGTTGATGGCAGAGTCATTTTTAATTGGTTGGCTAGCGCAACTTCTTCAGGAGTCGTCGTTGGCACATATGTTCGTGTAAATTTACCATGAACACCTCGAACATTATCCTTTAATCGTCGCCAAATGCTATTGCTCATTTTCTAACACGCCTCCGTTTTTCTTAACTCAAGTTTACCTGAAATCGAGTCAAATGACGACTAAAGTGTATAAAAAAGCACACACCTAATCTAGACGATTGCAGTGTGTGCTCTAACGCTAACTACTTATTCAGCTTGTTCTTCGGAAAATAATACTTTGTCATCCTTGCAATTTCACCTAGTAATTGTAAGTATTTTGATTTAACAACCGCTAACCTGGAAAGCGACTATTGTTTTTATGTATAGAAGCACCAGCATTTATGGATAAATACGCTTTTACCCGCCTGCTATATGGTATTTACCCCGTATTTCTGATAGACTTAATCATAAGATTGTTCGGTACAATAATAGAGTAAAAATAAAGGAGAATAACCGACTATGATTTTCAAGGTTTACTACCAAGCAAATAAGATTCAAAACCCTAAGCGTGAAACAACGCAATCACTTTACATCGATGCAGTTGATCAACCAGCAGCTCGTTTTGCTGTTGAATCAAACACTGAATACAATGTTGAATTGATTGAACAATTGTCAGAAAAGGCTTTGGCTTACGAGCAACAAAGCCCTAACTTTAAGTTAACGGAGTTCTAATATGGTAATGGATCTGGATATTCGTCCAGACGAGACTGCCGTATACGCACTTGGGGGCCTTGGGGAAATCGGAAAAAACACTTACGGTATTCAATTTGGTGACGAAATTATCGTTATCGATGCCGGTGTTAAGTTTCCCGAAGATGAGTTACTAGGAATTGACTATGTTATTCCTGATTACACATACCTTAAGGAAAACCGCGATAAGATTAAAGCATTGATTATTACCCACGGTCACGAAGACCACATCGGGGCAATCCACTTCTTCTTAAACGCAGTTAACGTACCCGTATACGGTGGACCTCTCGCCTTGGCTTTAATTAAAAATAAGCTAGATGAGCATGGTTTGCTAAACAGCACTGAGCTTAATGAAATTAACGAAGATACCATCTTGCAATTTGATAAGATGAGTGTTGAATTCTTCCGTACGACGCACTCAATCCCTGATACATTCGGAGTTGCCGTACACACTCCGTCAGGTACGATTGTTGAAACGGGTGACTTTAAGTTCGACTTAACGCCAACTACAAAGCAGCCACCTAACCTACAAAAGATGGCGCGAATTGGTTCAGAAGGTGTCTTATTGTTGATGTCAGACTCTACTAATGCTGAACGTCCTGAATTTTCTAAGTCAGAACGTTGGGTTGGTAAGACAATCGACAAGCTATTTGATGAAATTGATGGTCGCATTATATTTGCAACTTTCGCTTCAAATATGTCACGTGTGCAAATGGCCACTGAAGCTGCCCTTGCCCACGGTCGTAAGATTGCCGTCTTTGGTCGTTCAATGGAAAGTGCGGTCAATAACGGACTAGCACTGGGTTATCTTAACATTCCCGAAGATATGTTGATTGACGCGCATGAGGTTAACCGCCTACCAGCTAACGAGGTCTTGATTTTGTCAACTGGTTCACAAGGTGAGCCGATGGCTGCACTTGCGCGTATCGCTAACGGTACACACAAGCAAATTTCAATTCAACCTGATGATACAGTTATCTTCTCAAGTTCACCAATCCCTGGTAACACACAATCTGTTAACCGTGTGATTAATGAACTTGAAGAAGCTGGTGCCAACGTTATCCACGGTAAATTGCACAACATCCACGCTTCTGGACACGGTGGTCAAGAAGAACAAAAGTTGATGCTTTCATTAATGAAGCCAAAGTACTTCATGCCGGTGCACGGTGAATACCGTATGCTTAAGGTACACGAAGGTCTAAGTCACGAAATCGGCGTTGAAAAGGATAATACGTTCGTTCTTGATAACGGTGATGTGTTAGCTGTTACGGCTGATTCTGCTCGCGTGGCTGACCACTTCCCTGCTGAAGACACTTATGTCGATGGTAACGGAATTGGTGATGTTGGTTCTGCCGTTTTGCGTGATCGTCAAATGCTTTCACAAGACGGTTTGGTGGTTGTTGTCGCAACAATCGACCTTAAGAATCAAGAAATCACGGCTGGACCAGATATCCTATCACGTGGTTTCATCTACATGCGTGAATCAGAAGATTTGATTAATGAAGGACGCAAGGAAATTTTCCATGCCATCCTAACGGCTATGCGCGAACCAAACGCAAGCGAGCATACGATTCGTAATGCGGTCGTTTCAAACTTGCAACGCTTCTTATATGAGAAGACAAAGCGCCGCCCATTGATTTTGCCAATGTTTATTCTAATCTAGACATATAAAAAAGTTCCCAACTCAATAAAATGAGTTGGGAGCTTTTTTATAGTAAGAATACTAATTTAATCAATTTTATATAGGGATAACTTTTCATAAACTCCTAATCCTTCAAACAATGGATATACTGTTACTGATAAGGTTTCATTTAATTCATTTTCTATCAAATACCCGATTAATGTGTTTTCTAAGAAGGCACCATAAATTTTATGTTTTTTAATATTTAATGCCTCCATCTCCTCATAATCCATCCCTAATTCTAAAAATTTTTTCTTATTCGTAAGCGTACCTGTAAGTTGGCTGACGTTAACTGCGCTAACCGATACTAAGTCTCTCATTGAAACCAAATTCATTTTTTCTTGTATTTTTCTCAAACCACCAAATTGTTTAAATCCGTTTTTTTCGTAAAAATGAACCAAATTTTTTTCTTCCCAAATAGTGTCTAATTCAAATGCAATTGCATTTGGAAACATTTCTTTTATTTTTTTAACTATAGTTGATCCATACCCATTATTTTGAAATTTTTCATCAATTGCCAATATTGCAATTCGAATCACAGAACTTTGTAAAATTTGTTGAATTCCCACAAAACCGATATACTCACGATCCTTACTCAATAATAAAAAATATTGATAATTATCTTGATTAAATCGGAACCTTATAAGATCAATGGATTCAGTGTAAGGCGAAGTATCTTCGTCCATATATTTATGGTATAAATTCTGAAAAGCACGTTTTTGAATTGATAATATTATGTCTAAATCTGTTGACCCAGCTAATTTAAAAATCACATTAAACACCCCCTACCTAAGTTTAGAAATTGTAACATTTTTTCTTTATTGTAAACAATGTTTGATATCTTGCTAAACAAACTTCCCCACATAATCATATTAGTTATAGACCAAAAAGTTCCCAACTCAATAAAATGAGTTGGGAGCTTTTTAGTTTATAAACTCTAAACAATAACAATAATTATTAGAGATTTATTTAAAAAAACATGAGTTTACTTAAAAATATCCTTAAAAGGTTTTAAAATATCAATAGTCGTTTTATTATAAACTTTGTTATACATTGCCTTCTTAGGGTTATTAATCCACCCCATCCCCTTTTTACCATAGCCAGGAATAATGGCACTCTTCATTTGTCGCTTCCACTTTCCTGTTGTCCTAGCTTTAAGTGATTTCTTCAACGACGGTGTTCGAATCCCAAATTTCATTTATCACATACCTCCGCCTAAATCATACCTTTGAAAAAATCGACTGTAAAGTACGTGCAGAAAGGAAACACGTTAAAAGCTTTTAAGGAGTAGTACCATGGGCACAACCAGTATTGTTAGGAAGAGAATCTTATTTCTTGCCTCAACTATATGGGCGTTATTGTTTATTGCAGGTGGTTCCGCAGTTAACACAGATGTAACATATGCTAATAGTCATGCTAAAACACATAAGGTCGTTAAAACTTCTGTTCAAAAGTTGATTAATAAACAAGATAATCACAATTTGAAAGTTGGCCAATATCGTGTAAATGCAACGTTTGTTAATGAAAAGAACTGGCAAACACCTAAACATACGACTAATCAACACATCGTCCAAGTCAAAGGAACTGACGGTACATTAAAGTTATTGGTTAATGATAAACAGTTCCACAAAATTAAGAATCGAACGCATGCAACGCTTACCCTAAATGTAAAACGACAAGCAGCACACAAAAAAAATGTACTTAAAATTCATGTTAAGTCAATGACTAAAGTACACCAAATCTTAAGTAAAAAAGCTGCTGCTGCGAAGTCAATGAGTTTAGCATCATCACGCGCTTCATCACAATCGATTGCTGCTAGTCTTTCCGAAGCCAAAGAACAATCGATTGCTGAATCAAAAGCCGCAAGTGTTTCTGAAGCGCAAGCTAAGTCAATTGCTGAATCACAATCGATTGCCGCATCACAAGCTGCTGTATCGCAATCAATTGCTGCATCTCAGGCTGCTGAATCTCAAGCACAGGCTGCTTCAATTGCTGCAGAACAAGCCGCCGCTGCACAGGCACAAGCTGCTTCGATTGCCGCAGCACAACAAGCGCAAGCTAATGCAACTGCTCAAACAACTGTTGCAGCGCAAGGTACTGGCGGTGTCCAAACAGGTAGCTCTTGGGAGATTGAAAATGGTTACACTTGGGCTACACGAAAAGGCCACAGTCACATCAAGGCACCTGGTCAACCTTTAGATCCTGGATATTATTGGCAAGTGCCTCATTAATATCCACTCTCGGCATCCAAGCCGAGATACATATATTTAAAAGCAATTCTCTAATGTTCTAACAATATTTATGATACTAACCATGATAAAATAATGGTGTATCTTAATTTTCGTAACCTAGTTGCCACTTATTGTTAGGAGATATTATGCTACCAAAGGAAAATATAAATATTGAATACAAACGCGCTTCTAAAAATCGCGTCCCGCAATCAATGTGGGAAACGGTGAGTTCGTTTGCTAATACCGATGGTGGTCATATTTACTTAGGTATCGCTGAAGATGTGCAACACCAAGTACTAACTATCACCGGCGTTACAAAACCACAGAAAATGATGAATGATATTTTAAACATGCAACGCGCCGGTAAAGTAACACCTGCCACTATTCTGCCTGAAAATATGACAGTTATCATCATTCACAACCGACGCGTCTTAGATATCTGGATTCCAAAACCCGGATCCAACCATCAACCAGTCTATCTAGATAGCAATCCAACTAATACGTACATCCGAGATGGTGAAAGTGATCGACGTTTTAATTTTGAAACGTTTCAGACAACCTTTCAACAACCCAATTTCGCCTAAATAACAAAGCCGTCGGTCATTAACATTTGACTGACGGCTATTTTTAACGATTTACAATTTCAATAATTTTATCTAATTGATTCACTTCATATGTTGCTTTAAATGGTGACGTATTTTCTGAATTATGCAAATTCACCCAAAGCGTATCCAAATTATAGCGATTACCACCTTGAATATCAGATGCTAAGCCATCCCCAATCATAATTGAATCTGATACTGTCATATCCGACCGTCGATTAAAAATTGCATCAAAAAATTCCGTGGCTGGCTTTGCATAACCAATTTCGTCAGAAGTATACATTTCATCAAAATATTTCATAAACCCAGTATTGGCCATGCGTTGTTCTTGCGTATGTTGTTCGCCATTAGTCCCCGCAATTAGCTTATAACCTTGATGGTTTAATTCTTGTAATAGTATTTCGGCACCATCTAATACATAATAGTTTTCATTTAGATAACCACGATATTCTTTTTCCAACGCCACTCCATCAACATCCCGTCCAAACTTATCAAACAACGTGGCAAAACGTGTGTTGTGGATTTGATTTTTGCTAATCTCACCACGTTCATACGCTGCCCACAAACCACGATTAATTACTTGATACTCACTGAAAGCAGCGTTTAAATCAGTTAACCCATGGTCACGGAAAACATTTGTTAGACCAACTTCTTCCCCTTTACGAAAATCTAACAACGTATCGTCTAAATCAAAAATTAAATGCTTATACATTACTTATCCCCTTTAAAATCTGTTAATTAAGTGTATCAAATTTTTTATGTTTCGCGGAAATAGTTTTAGCGATATTATCATACAGTGTCATTAATCATTTTAACCAATAAAAAAATTTGCACACTCTTCAGTTAGGGAAACAGAAAAGTGTGCAAATTTTTGTTATAAATGGTGCAAAAATGGTGCAAATTTTTTCAGAAACATAGGTAAATCATGGTTTTCACTGGTAAAAACACCTAAACAACATCACCAAAATTCACACCGCTAAAACGCCGTCATTACTTGTCAGCACTGATGCCCCAGTACTTTTCCTTGTATGCATCACGCTCTTTCTTCTCTTCGGCGTAAACGTCTGCGTTCTTCTTGTAGAATTCCTGATGATATTCTTCAGCTTCCCAGAATGTCACGGCCTCCAAAATCTCAGTCACAATTTCATCATCGCCAAAGATACCTGATTCTTGTAAATTCTTCTTTGAAGCTTCCGCAATATCACGTTGCTCAGCTGAGTTAACAAAAATCACTGGGCGGTAGTTATCCCCGCGATCTTCGAATTGTCCCATGGCATCAGTGGGATCAGCCGTTTGCCAGTATAGGGTTACCAAATCATTGTACGTCACAATTTCATCGTCAAACCAAATCTTAACCGCCTCTGTGTGACCAGTCTCATGGGCCTTCACTTCTTCATACGTTGGGTTATCCTTGAAGCCACCCGTATAACCTGAGCGCACCAACTTAATTCCTGGCAAAGTTTCAAATGGTTGGACCATGCACCAGAAGCATCCACCTGCGAAAATTGCTGTTTGTTCTGCCATAATTTTTTCTCCTTTAATCGTTAAATACTTACTTTAACTTAATGTCCCAAGCCGCTTCTTCAGCTGACCCGTATAACGCCTTCATGTGCTTCTTAGTTGCTTCTGTTTGATAAGCCTTAACAACCTTTTTGTATAGCTTATTGTTTTGAGTACCCTTACGTGCGGCGATAATGTTAATGTATCCTTTATTCGCCTTATTAACAGGTTCCACGAACAATGCCTTATCCAAATCTAATTTTGCATCTAGGGCATAGTTAGTATTAACAACACCTGCATCCGCGCTCTTCAATGAAACGGCCGTTTGATCAGATGCAACTTCCTTAATCTTAAAGTCCTTCTTATTTTGTGTCACATTTTGTGCCGTTGGTAACTTGACCTTGTGATTGTACTTAATTAAACCAGCTCCTTCAAGGACATCCAACGCGCGTTTTTCATTAGACGCATCATTCGGCACAATAATTGTGGCACCCTTTGGCAAAGCCTTTAATGACTTATACTTCTCTGAGTATAAACGAATTGGCGTCACATAGGTCTTACCAATGCTCACCAACTTTGTCTTGTAATGGTTCTTTTGCGTGTCAAAGAAATTAATCGTTTCCATGGCATTCAAATCAATTGATCCATCAGCCAAGGCTTGATTAGGCTTAATGTAGTCCGTAAACAACTTCAACTTAATATCAATGCCATACTTCTTAGCGGCATCCTTCTTAACATATTCCCATAACTGTCGATCTGAATCACCAACTAACCCAACAGATACTTCTTTGTTGGCAGCTGCTGAAGCTGATTGCGTGACTGCGTTAATCCCTACGCCAACGGTTAGTGCGACTGCTCCAGCAGCAACTGCTACACTTAATTTCATTATTCTATTCCCCACAATTAAATCAAAATAAAAAGCCCGTTCCTACTGTACACTCCTAGTAAGGAGCTACAAATAGAAACGGACTTGCCGTGTTACCATTCTACTTTTGTTTAGTTAGTCGCCCAACTAAACCTTACAACGTGCAAACAGTGAGCGAAATGATGCTATGTTGATACGCGTGTCTGTTAACGGAGACCACCCCGTGCACTGCTCACGAACTTGCCGCTCACAGTGCCCAATCACAGGTCATTTTCAACAAACACCGCATGCTGCATTTCACCATCCTGCAACTCTCTAAAAATTGGTTATCCGCTTACTTTCCTGCTCAACTTGTTTTAAATAAACATTTTGTTCATGAGTAATATATTAAACGTCTTCTAATTTTATGTCAACACTATTTTGCAACAGCGTCATTAACCGCCTTTAATGCCGTTCCACCAACGAAGTTAATCGGCTGGGTAAAGTTTGGTTGGAAGAAGAAATCTGCCATTGCTAATTCATCAATCGTCATCTCATTTTGAATGGCCAATGAGACAACATTAGCGGCTTGCGTAATATCATGCTCCGACATAAATGCACCACCTAACACACGACGCGTTTGCTTATCCCATGTTAATGCTGATACCACCCCAGTCGTTGACAACATGAAATCAGGACGATAATCTTCTTCAATGATTGTTTCAACAACATCCATACCTCGAGCAGCTGCCGTTCCTGGGTTTAAGCCAGTTGCTGCCATAGCCATGCCATATAGTTCGACCGCTGAAGTTGCTTGTGTCCCGGTGTAAGCAAGCTTGTGCCCATCAATATTCCGGGCAACTAACATCCCCTGGCGCACGGCATTTGTGGCCAATGGGATATAATCATAGTCTTGCGTTGGGTTGTAGTAAACCGTAGTCGCATCTCCAGCCGCATAAACATCCGGCATGCTCGTCTCCATGTACGCATTCGTAATAATTGCCCCATTGTCTAACATGTCGACTTGCCCCTTAAACAAATCTGTATTAGGTAAGAAGCCAATCCCCAAAACTGCAATATCGGCTTCATAACTACCTTTATCAGTGGTTACTCGAATGCCGCCATCCACAGTATCTTCAAACCCAACTACCTTTTGATCCAAGGCCAAGGTCACCCCATGTTCAACAAACTTCGCCTCTAACCGGTCTGTAAATGCTGAACTAAAGTTCTTAGGCAAGACACGATCACACGCATCAATCAAAGTAACTGCCTTATCATTTACTGAGAATTGTTCCGCAATTTCAGCGCCAATATAACCTGCGCCGATAACAATGACCCGCTTTAGATCATCAGCAACTGCCTTAATTCGTTGTGCGTCTTCCCATGACTTAACCATATAAATTCGCTCATTATCAATTCCGGGAATATTAGGCACCAATGCCTTTGAACCAGTGGTGATAACAATTTTATCAAATGATTCGCGCATCATTTCACCAGTTAGGAGGTTTTTTGCTAAAATCTCCTTATTTTGCAAGTTAGCCTCGATTACTTGATGTTGCATTTTCATCGTAATGCCTTGTTGTGTCATTGATGCTGGTGATTCATAAAACATGCGTTGTTCATCTGAGACGTGATTACCTACCCAAAGAGCAATCCCGCATGAAAGGAATGACACCGTTGTGTGTTGTTCGTAGACAGTAATTTCTGCATCAGGATGTAATTGCTTGATTTGTGTAGCTGAGAATGTACCGGCGTGTGTACTACCAATAACTGCGATTTTCATGATTTTGTCCCCACTTTAATTTTTACGAGAAATAGTTATTTTTTGAGCAATTCGTTTATACGTTAACACTTTATATAAACACTTATTTTATAAGGATATTCAGTCTAAAATTACCTACCAGACCTTTGTTTGTTATCTTTATCACAAATATATTGTATAACATTTCACATAATAGTCAACCATTTAAGCTCACAAAATAAAAAAGCTGTTGTAAGCATCTATTAAACACTTACAACAGCTTATGATTATTTAATTATTCAAACCAAGCATCCACCTGCTTTTGGTGGCTCTTAATCCACTTCTGAGCAGCTTGCTTTGGTGTTGCCCCATTAGAGACATCCAACATGACTTGTCCCATGTCATCCTTAGTCCAATGGAAATTCTTCAAAACTTTATAAACATCTGGCTTATCTGCCTGCAACCCTTTACGTGCAAACGTATTAATTGTCTCAGATTTCCCAAATGATTCCTTTGGATCTGCCAAATACTTCAAATCATACTTTTGGAACATCCAGTGTGGTTCCCAACCAGTTACCACAATATCTTTATGTTCTTTGATAGCTTTCCCTAATGCAATTGTCATAGCACCTGATGATGACGGTGTAACTGACCAACCATTATTAGTTAGTCCGTAATCATTTAACGCCTTATCGGCTGATTTCATTACCCCGGCCCCGGCTTCAATTCCAGTTACGGTTTTATTGGCTTGATCAGTTAAATCAGCAATTGAATTAACATTCATGTAGCTTGGTACAACTAATCCAGTTGTCGCCCCCTTCAAGTTTGTCCCAATCAAATCAATTTGCTTTTTGTACTTCGCATATTGTGCCGCGTGAGTTGTTGGTAACCAAGCTGACAACGAGGCATCGGCTTGCCCATTAGCAACTGATTGCCACATGATTGAATTATCAAGAGGTGTTAATTTAACGTTATAGCCATGTTGCCGCATTGCTTCGCCTAAGACATTTGTTGAAGCAACTTCAGAGTCCCATTGCACATAAACCAAGTTAACGGTTTCTTTGTTTGATTTTGCCGTACCAAAAGCATTGATAACACCACCACCAATCATGGCGACCGCAACAACCAAAGCCGTCCACATCTTCCAGTGACCCTTTGATACAGGCCCTTTATCAGCTGGCTTTGTATTCAATTTTTGTGTAAAGCGATCAATGATAATAGCCAAGATAACCAAGGCCAAACCATTAACAAAACCAAGCCCAATATCTGCATTTTGCACTGCTGATAGCACACCACGACCAAGGCCAGGTGCACCAATCATTGAAGCAATCACAACCATTGACAATGCCAACATAATCGTTTGATTAATCCCCGCCAAAATCGTACTTGTTGCTAATGGCAATTCAAGCTTAAACAATTTTTGTTTAGGGGTTGAGCCATAAGAATCAGCTGCTTCAACTAAGTCCTTTGGTACTTGACGAATACCTAAATTAGACATACGAACAGTTGGTGGCAAAGCAAAAATAACTGAGGCGAATACACCTGGTACCACCCCGATACCAAAGAATGCTACTGCTGGAATTAAGTACACAAATCCTGGCATGGTTTGCATAAAGTCTAGAATTGGTTGCACAATCTTAGCAACCGTTTCTTTCTTAGCCATCCAAATTCCCAATGGCACACCGATAATAATTGAGACCAAACTTGATACTAAGACCAATGTCAAAGTATTCATTAGGTCTGTCCATAGATTTTGATTAGCAATGAATAGTAAGCCAATTAATGTAAAGAGCGCAAAGCCCCACTTTTTAGCTGACGTCAAAATAGCAAAAATCGTCACACCAATAATAAATAGCCAAGCGGGAATAGCCACTAAACCATTTGTAATCCCAGTCATTAAATGATTTCCACCGGTTTGGATGGCGTTAAAGAAACCACTTAAATTGTCCGTTAACCAATTAACAATCGTTTCAACCCAATTGGCAACAGGAATCTTAGCAATTAATAAATTAAACATGATTAGTTACCCTCCGTTTCCGTTGTATCGGCCAAAGCTTCAAGCACACGACCACGAATGATAACACCACGTAATCGACCATCATCAACTACAGCCAATGGGGTTGGTGAATCATAGATTAATGGCAAAATATCAGCAACTAACATGTCCTTAGATACTGTTGGCATTTCTGTTGCAACTTCTGCCAACGACAAGTGTTCTGCACGTGCACGTAACGCGTCTTCACTGGTAACAAACCCACGGAAATGACGCCCACGATCGACCGCAACCAAACCACTAACTTCTTCAGTTCGCATCTTCTTCAAAGCCACGTTTGGTCCGTCAATTTCAACGTTAGTATAAATTGGCGGAATCATAATATTTTCAGCAGTCAATACTTTTGAACGATCAATATCTTCAATAAATGCACGAACATAATCATTTGCTGGGCTTGTCAAAATTTCCTCACCCGTACCAATTTGCTGAATTTGTCCGTCCTTCATAATCGCAATGCGATCACCAATTCGAAGCGCCTCATTCAAATCGTGGGAAATAAAGATGATCGTCTTTTTAAATTTAGCTTGTAAATCAAGCAATTCGTCTTGCATCTCACGACGAATCAAGGGATCAAGCGCCGAAAACGCCTCGTCCATTAATAATACTTCAGGATTATTTGCTAAGGCCCGCGCCAATCCCACACGTTGTTGCATCCCACCAGACAGTTGGTTAGGATACTGGTCCTTAAATGCTAATAAATTAGCGTTATCCAATGCTTTTTCTGCCCGTTCACGCCGTTCAGCTTTGGGCACACCTTGAACTTCCAACCCATATTCTGTATTTTCAAGAATTGTGCGGTGTGGAAATAGTCCAAAGCTTTGAAAGACCATGCTCATCTTTTTACGACGAACTTCTAATAGGTCTTCCTTATTTAATTTTGATACATCCTGTCCATCAATAAAAATTGATCCTGAAGTTGGTTCAATCAATCGATTCAACAAGCGAATCAATGTTGATTTTCCAGAACCAGATAGTCCCATAATCACAAAGATTTCACCCTCTTCAATTGAAAAGTTTGCATCATACACACCAACAGTTGCTCCGGTGCGTTCTAGAATTTCCGTTTTCGGTACTTGTTGTTTTACCAGTTCTAATGCCGGTTTAACCTTTTTCCCAAAAATCTTGGTTAAGTGTTCGATTTCTACCTTAGCCATATCTTCTCCTCCTACTTGATCGAATACTCTCACTTTCGCCATAAGTGACAACTCAATTATAAACATAAGGTTGTCACTTTCGTCAACTGTAACAAACTAAACCATTTTGTCACATATCCGCCACAATACTTTACTAGCAAGGGTTGACCATTCCCAAACCAATTTAATAAATTCTCTTCTATGGCCATTTGAGAAGACAATCTATTTGTGATAATCTGAGTATTAAAGAGTCTATTTAAGTAGGTACAAATAATATGTCTGCTATTAAGCAACCGCGTTATCGGATTATCGCCTTACGCATTTCAGAAAAGATCAGCACCAATCAACTAAAAGTTGGTGATAAAATTCATGCCCGTTCTACCCTTGCGACAACCTTTGGTGTGTCAGCTGAAACGGCTCGACGCGCTATCAGTGTCCTTGTTGATCTAGGCATTGTCGAAACCCACCATGGTAGTGGTGTCGTTGTTATTTCCCGCCAGAAAGCGCAAGACTTTGTTAATGCCGAAAGTGGCGTTAATGACTTGCAAAACCTGCAAAATGCGCTTAAAACGCAAATTAAAGTCCAACAAGAAGGTCTCAACACCCTTAGTGAACAAGTTCAGACATTTATTGAGCAATCACAACACTATCAACAACACAATCCGCTAACACCCTTTGAATTAGCCCTAACCGAACCATCTGAGCAATTCGATAAGTCACTGAGTGATTTAAATTTCTGGCACACAACAGGAACCACGTTAGTTGGCATTATGCATGATGATAATCTAACTATTTCACCAGGCCCATATGCCAAGATACAGCAAGGTGATACCTTATACTTTGTTGGTAATGAATACAGTGTTCAAAACGTCCATAATTTCTTTTATAATAATTAAAAAATCGACGATTACATCAATATCATGTAATCGTCGATTTTTATTTTGTATTTAATTAAGCGTTGAACGCATCAGTTAGTGGTGGCACCACTTGCTTCTTACGTGAAACAACGCCTGGCAATGATGCACGACCATCAACCAACTTGATATCAAAGGCTGCTTCAACCTTATCAAGATTGTCACCCAAGGCCAAGATGTCTGAATCGGAATCCAAGATGTTAGTTACCACAAAGACAAATGTGTTGTAACCTTCTTCAGCCAATTCAGCTTCCATTGCAGCAACCACTTCATCACGGCGTGAGAATACATCTTCGACATCAACTGTGTTCACTTGACCGATACGTACTGTAGTACCGTTCAAATCAAATGACTTAGCATCCCCATCAATCAATTCCTTAGCCGTACGTGATGACAAGTCAGTTCCAGCCTTCAACAAAGCTAATCCATATGCTTCGTAGTCGTCCAAACCAGCAATGGCTGCTAAAGCTTCTAAAGCAGGCTTGTCCATTGGTGTCGTTGTTGGGCTCTTCAACAACAACGTATCAGAGATAATAGCAGATGCTAACATACCAGCAATTTCAGCTGGGATTTCAACGTTAGCATTTTGGAACTCATAGTACAAAACTGTTGCGACTGATCCCCAAGGCTTGTTGGTTACATACAAAGGTGCTGATGATGAGAAGTTGATCTTGTGGTGATCAAAAATACCAAAGATATCAACGTCAGCAATGTTCGCAACTGATTGCGTTGCTTCGTTGTGGTCTACCAAAACAACTTCTTCAGTGTCAGCTGTTTCAATCACACGTGGTGCAGCAACTTTAAAGTGATCCAAGGCAAATTGCGTTTCACCATTTGGTGTACCTAGCGCAACTGCTTCAGTATCCATGTTGTATGCGTTGTTCAAGAAGTATGATGCAGCAATTGCAGAAGCAATCGTATCTGTATCAGGGTTTTGGTGTCCAAAAACCAAAGTCTTAGCCATCAGAAAAATCTCCAATTTCTTTGTTTAATTTATGTAATTATCATACACCATTTATACCATTCAGGCACGTTTTTTACACAAATAAAGCCACCACACACTTGTGGTGACTTGATAAAAACTAATTTAAGACCAACGGTTGTTGATACTGTTGCATACTAATCGGTTGACCAGCTACTTCAACATCAATAATAAAACTACCGTTACTGTACCGACCACCAATTGGATGATCATGTGGTGCAATGTCAAATTGTTTGTGACGATCCGTTACAATTGTCAACGCCTGAGGATTCTTGGCATCTACAACAACCATTGCCATAATCCGATGTGAATCACGTTTTAGTTCCCGCATAATTGCCACACCCTTACGCGCACGGCTTGTTACTGGAATTTCAGACGCGGGCATCCACTTAAACGCCCCACGATTTGAAATAAGCGCTAAGGCCTGATCATCAGTCACAATCGCCATATTAACAATGTAATCATCGTCAGCTAGTGCCATTGCCTTCACACCAGCTGTTCGATTACCTGACGTTGGCACCTCATCCACGTTATAGCGTAAACCAACTGCATGGTGCGTGACCAATACTGCCGTTTGACCAGTCGTGACATGTGGGTCAATCAAGTGCAATCCCACGATTGCAGAAGCTGCTTCTTTAAGCCGAATGGCAATCACTGCCTTTTTCTTATAGGTGCTGCGTGGTGCTAAATCAGCAAAGGCGGTCCGTTTAATAGCGCCATCATTTGTAGCAATCACCCATTCACCAGCCAAATTATCAACTGCATCAACAACCCTCACGTCAATAATCACTTCATCACTGGTTAAGCCAGTGATACTTTGTGACAAGTGCTCACCCGCATCTTTCCACTTAAATTCAGGCAATTCATGAATTGGACGATAAATGACATTACCCTTATTAGTGAATATAAAGATATGTTGCAGCGTATTCACTTTTGCCATAAAGACTGGTTCATCATCTTCGCGCAACCCATTTTCATCACCTGATGCGGTATATGAACGAATGGATGCTCGCTTAACGTAACCACCCTTAGAGACAAGCACAACCACGTCTTCATCAGCTACCATCACAGTTTGATCAATCTTGAGCTCTTGCACTTCTGCTTCAATAGCCGTCAGACGTGGTGTTGCGTATTCTTTCTTAATACTTTGTAATTCTGATCGTAAGACCTTACGAAGTTCCTTGGGATCAGACAAAATATCGTTATAGAGCGCAATTTTACCACTTAGTTCTTCAAATTCAGCACGTAATTGTGTGACATCAGTATTCGTTAACCGATAAAGTTGCAACATCACAATCGCTTCTGCTTGTGCATCAGTAAAGTCATAGTCGGCAACCAAGTTGTTTTTCGCATCCTTGCGATCTTTTGACCCACGAATGGTGGCAATAACTTGATCTAAAATTGATAGGGCCTTAATCAACCCAGTAACGATGTGTTGCCGTTCTTGTGCCTTTTGCAAGTCAAACTCTGTTCGCTTTGTAATAATGTCGACTTTGTGTTCTAAAAACGCTGCCAAAGCCGTTTTTAGACCCACACGCTCAGGCCGTTGATTATGGATTGCCACCATATTGAAGTTATAAGTGACTTGTAAATCAGTTTTCTTAAACAGGTAAGCCAAGATACCTTCTGCATTAGCATCTTTGCTTAATTCAATCACAATTGACAAACCATCACGGTCAGACTCATCTCGAACTTCGGTAATGCCAGCAACATCTTTATTTAAGCGAATTTCGTCAATTTTCTTAACCAACGCTGCCTTATTAACTTCATATGGAATTTCAGATACTTCAATCTGTGACTTACCACCACGTAATGGATTAATAGCTGTCTTCGAACGCACGATAATGCGACCACGGCCATTTTCATAAGCTGAACGAATACCATCAACCCCTTGAATAATGCCACCTGTTGGAAAATCCGGTCCAACCACAAATTGCATTAAATCTTCAACCGTTGCCTTAGGATGTGCCAATAAATAAACCAACGCATCAATAACTTCACCTAAATTGTGTGGCGGAATATCCGTCGCATAACCAGCTGAAATACCAGTCGCCCCATTCACTAATAGATTAGGAAAATGCGCTGGCAACACAGTAGGTTCATATTCTGTGTCATCAAAGTTTAAGACCATTTCAACAGTCTTCTTATCTAGGTCTCGCAGCATCTCGCCGGCTAGCTTTGATAGACGAGCTTCTGTATAACGCATTGCCGCTGGCGGATCATTATCGATTGACCCATTGTTTCCATGCATTTCAATCAATGGTGCTCGCAATTTCCAATCTTGCGACATACGTACCATTGCTTCGTAAATTGAAGAGTCACCGTGCGGGTGAAAATTACCCATCACGTTTCCCACTGATTTTGCAGACTTACGGAATTGTTTATCAAACGTATTCCCGTCTTTATTCATTGCAAATAAAATACGACGTTGAACAGGCTTTAACCCATCACGAATGTCTGGTAGTGCACGTTCTTGAATAATATATTTTGAATAACGACCAAATCGGTCACCCATCACGGCCTCAAGACTTAAATCTTGAATATTTCCTTGTTCAGCCATTCAGTTGACTCCCTTCTAGTCTTGCCATGTTTCAATAATTGGCGCAACAAAATCATCCTCGACACTGTTACTTACTTCTTCCTCAGTAGTTGCCCCTTCAAGCAGAGTATTACCCTCTTCAGCCAGTGTAAAGGCGACGTTTGCTTCAATCCACTTACGACGTGGCTCAACCTTATCACCCATTAATGTCGTCACCCGTTTTTCGGCTAACATCGCATCGTCAATTGTCACTCGAATCAATGTTCGTTGTGCAGGATCCATGGTGGTTGCCCACAATTGTTCTGCATTCATCTCACCAAGTCCCTTAAAACGTTGTAACGTGTAACCACGGCCAATTGCTTTTTCAGCATCTGATAATTGTGCATCAGTCCATGCATATTCAATCTTTTGATTTTTACCGGCGCCGCGACGAAGCATGTAAAGCGGTGGCATTGCAATATATACCTTACCCGCATCAATCAATGGTCGCATGTATTTGTAGAAGAAAGTTAAGAGCAACGTTTGAATGTGGGCACCGTCATCATCAGCGTCAGTCATGATAATAACTTTATCATAATTAGCATCCGCTACATTAAATTCGGCACCAACACCAGCCCCAATTGTATAGATAATTGTTGAGATTTCCTCATTCTTCATAATATCAGCCAGCTTAGCCTTCTCGGTATTCAATACCTTTCCACGCAATGGCAAAATGGCTTGGAACTTACGATCACGGCCCTGCTTGGCTGAACCACCGGCAGAATCTCCCTCAACTAGGAATAATTCATTTTGTGCGGCGTTCTTTGACTGTGCGGGCGTTAATTTACCTGAGAGAAGTCGTTCAGTCTTTCCCTTCTTTTTACCTGTCCGTGCTTCTTCACGTGCACGGCGCGCCGCTTCACGTGCTTCACGTGCACGTAATGCCTTACGGATCAAACTTTGTGAGAACTCACCATTTTCCATTAAGTAGAAACCAAGTTGCTCTGAGATAATACTATCAACAATTGAGCGAGCTTCTGGTGTCCCTAGTTTATCCTTAGTTTGTCCCTCAAACTGTAATAATTCTTCAGGAATTCGTAATGAAATAACGGCTGACAAACCTTCACGAACATCTGATCCTTCTAGATTTTTATCTTTATCCTTTAGCAAGTTTACTTTGCGGGCATACTCATTAAAGGCCTTTGTCCAAGCCGATCGCAAACCTGCTTCATGTGTTCCACCACCTGGTGTGCGCACATTGTTAACAAATGACATGGTTGTTTCAGAATAACCATCATTGTATTGCGCCGCAACTTCAACTTCCACACCTTGAGCTGTACCATCAAAGTACATGACATCGCCCAAAGTATCCTTATCCTCATTTAAATAACCCACAAAGGCCTTAATACCCTCTGGATAATGGTATTCTTCATGGCGTTCTTGACCTACACGTTCATCAGTTAACGTAATTTTAACGTCACGCAACAAGAAAGCGGATTCACGCAATCGTTCAGCCAAAATATCAAAATTATAAATCGTTGTTGAGAAAATTGTCGCATCAGGTTTAAAAGTTACCGTTGTACCTGTTGCATCTTTTGTCTTACCTAGCTTATTCAATGTGCCATCAGGATGCCCACCGTTAACAAAGTGTTCCTGATATTTCATACCATCACGTACGATAGTTACCAACAAACTAGATGACAAGGCATTAACAACTGAAGATCCAACACCGTGCAATCCACCGGAGGTCTTATAACCACCTTGGCCAAACTTACCACCTGCGTGAAGCACTGTTAAAATAACTTCCGGCGTTGGTTTACCAGAAGCATGCATCCCCACTGGCATACCACGACCGTGATCAACTACCGTAATCGCGTTGTCTGCATGGATAGTCACATTAATTTCGTCACCAAAACCAGCCAACGCTTCGTCAACCGCGTTGTCAAAAATTTCATATACTAAGTGATGTAATCCTTTACCATCAGTCGACCCGATATACATACCAGGACGCTTACGAACCGCCTCAAGTCCTTCCAGGACTGTAATGGAATCATCTGAATAATTATTCTTGTTTGCCATGGGCGTTTCCCTTCTTACTGCTTTTTATCTGTCGACTTACATGAATCTGATTCAAAGCGTTCCGTCCTTCATAATAGCGTAGTTTGCGTCTGATACGCAATAGGATTTTTTAAAAATAAAGTTCCTAACTGGACTAAACATGCTAAAATATAAGCTGTTATGTAATTTTTACGTGAAGCACTCATTAGTTAATATAAGTAAATGAAGGAGTTAGTATTGTGACAATTATGCACTTTGTCGTCAGTTTCGTTTTGGCATATCTCTTTGGTTCAATGCCATTTGGTTACTGGATTGGTAAATTATTTTATCATAAGGATTTACTTAAACTTGGTTCTGGAAATATTGGTACGACCAACACATTCCGGGTGCTTGGTACAACTGCCGGTGTCACCGTTTTAATTTTAGATATTCTAAAAGGATCTGCAGGTGCCTTAATGGCGAATATTTGGGGTACAACCCCAGCTTGGACGCACATGGTAGTCGGTTTAGGCGCCATCTTAGGTCATACCTTCTCAATGTGGATTGGCTTCAAGGGTGGTAAAGCTGTAGCGACCTCAATGGGGGTCTTATTGACATACAATCCAATTATGTTCATCATTGCCTTTGCGATTTTCTTGCTCGTTATCCTATTTACAAGCATGGTTTCAGTCGCTTCAATGGTTGGCTTTACATTAGTTTCACTACTATCTATTTTTTGGTTACATGATTGGCTATTATCAACCATTGCTGTCGCGTTGACGATTTTTGTATTCTACCGACACCGTACTAATATTGCACGGATAAAAAACGGTACTGAATCATTGGTTCACTTCGGGTTTGGCTACTGGCATCAAGAAAAGAAAAATTAAATTTTAAGATTAAAGACAACTATTTTTAGCAATAGTTGTCTTTTTTCATGTCATAAAAAATATCCCACATACCGAGGTACGCGAGATATTAATCATTTTTATTTAGAAGAATGTTAATGAGTATGAACCTGTAAAGGTCTGGGCTGGTGATAATGTATTAATGCCAAACTTATGAGCTAACTCACCATCAGCATCAACCGTATCGGCAATTCCCCACCATGGTTCGATACAAACTAGCGGTGCTTCCTTCGCATAAGGCGTCCAAAAGCCAACATATTGTGCGTTTTGAATACTCATTGTCACACCATGGGATTCACTCAACTTTGCAAGGACAACCGTCAATGGTTCACCTTGTGTGTTCAAAATAATCGCATCATCTTTATAATCATCACGACGTAAGCGCAAATGTATATTTGTATCAAAAGTTGTTTCCGCACCACGATCTAAATAAGGTCCAACTAACTTTGAACGCTTGTATTCTGCATGTGGTTCAATGTTTAAGTAGTAATCCGTAAACTTATCACCTGCATCTAAAGGAACGCGGAAGCCAGGGTGTCCACCAACTGAAAAATGAATGTCATTCGTATCAGTGTTCGTAACAATATAGGCAACACCCAATGTATCTTGCTCCGTTAAGCGGTACAAAACGTCAAATTGGAATTTAAATGGGTAAATAGCCATGGTGTCTTCATTATTAACTAGTCGCAATCGTGCAGTTGTAGCCGTCTTTTCAACCAAATCAAATTCATTATCACGCGCAAAACCGTGTTGTGTCATAAAGTATGTTTTATCACGATATTTGTAACGATCCCCTTTTAATCGGCCGACGATTGGAAATAAATTAGGCGCGTGGCGACCCCAAAAATTAGGATCCGCTTCCCACATATATTCAAGTCCTGATTCTTTATTTTGAACACTGACAAGCTCGGCACCCAATTCAGAAATCATAACCGTAATGTTCTCATTTTCTAACTTAACTGACATTACCCCTTGACCTCCCTTTTTTACTTAAACATTTCGCTTTATTAACATTATCATAGCAAAATTTACACATCATTTCCACGTTGGTTTTTAATAAAATTTTGCACAAAATAAACGAGGTTATCTAAAATAATAGACAACCTCGTTTATTTATGAATCATTAGCTCTTGGAAAAAATTTACGATAACTTTTTTGTAAAGTATCTGTGGTTACATGGGTATAAATCTGTGTTGTACTAAGACTACTATGACCTAGTAACTGTTGGACAGTTCGTAAATCAGCACCATTATTCAATAAATCCGTCGCAAAAGTGTGTCGAAACATGTGCGCTGAAACAACTTGGGTTAAGCCCGCTGATTTAGCCAACTTTTTTAAGATATACTCAATCCCACTAGTTGACAAAGCCTGCCCTCGTTGATTAACAAATAAGAAGTCATGCTGAATTTGCTTAGGTGCCATCAATGGTAGCCGTGCATTGGTCAAATAACGTTGTAAGGCATCCGCTGCGTATTGCCCATATGGTACAATACGCATTTTGTTTCCCTTACCCGTAATTGTAATAATCCGTGCATTTTGATCAATCATCGATAACGTCAAATTAGCCGTCTCAGAAACACGTGCGCCGGTACCGTATAAAATCTCTAATAAGAGTTGATTACGAAGTCCTAAAGGTGATTGATCTTTAGCAACTACATCAAATAACTGATTTAATTCTTGATTATAAAAATAACGTGGCAAATGTTGGCCCGTTTTTTTTAATTGCACACCCGCAAAAGGATTAGCAGTAACTAACTGATTACGTTCCAAAAACTGATAAAACGTCCGCAGTGCACTTACTTTACGAGCGATTGTTCGAGTTGTATCTTTCTTTTCATACAAATACGATAAGAACACCCGCACATCATGTTGATCAATAGCAATTAAATTAACCGTTTGTTTATCGCCCGTTTCTAACAAAAATTGTAAAAACTCTGTTAAATCCGTTTGATAGGCTTTTTGGGTTTCAACCGAATACTGCCGCTCGATTCGTAAATAGTCCAAAAATAACGTGGCTAATGAACCTGCATCTGTTTTCATGATGTTGCCTTATCTGTATCGCCTGTTGCGTGTTGCTCAGTGGCTTCTTCCTTTGGTGTCGTACCATCTGGCAAGGTTTTTTCGGTTGGCTTATCCCATGAAACAAACTCACAATCAGGATAGCGCGAACAACCATAAAAAGTACGACCACGCTTAGTCTTACGCTCAACAATTTGACCAAGTTTACACTTCGGACACAACAAGCCAATTTCTTGGACAATTGTCTGTGTATTACGGCAGTCTGGGAAACGTGAACAAGCATAAAACTTACCATAACGGCCCATCTTTTCCAGCATTGGTGCGCCACAGACATCACAATCAAAACCAGCCAACTGGTCTTTTAGGACAATCTTTTCCATCTCAACTTCAGCTGTCTCTAGTTCTTTTGAAAATGGCTTAAAGAAATCATCAATGACCTTTACCCAATCTTCTTTACCTGTTTCAACGTTATCCAGGCTAGTTTCCACTTCGGCCGTAAACTTAATATTGGTTACATCTGGAAAGAATTCTTGGACAGTATTCTGAACTAGTTCTCCCAATTCCGTGGGTACAAACTTTTTAGCGTCAATCCTTACATAACCACGCTTTTGAATTGTTTCAATTGTGGCCGCATAAGTTGATGGTCGACCAACCCCGTTTTCTTCTAAGGCCTTAACTAAGGCTGCTTCTGTAAAACGAGCAGGCGGCTGTGTAAAGTGTTGTTCTGGCGAAGTTTGTTGCATTTGAACAAGATCACCCACCTCTAGGGTTGGCAACTTGTTTTCTTTTTCTTTTGCAGCCGGATATGCTTTTGTAAATCCAGCAAATTTAGTCTTTGAACCATTTGCTCGGAACATAACCCCGTTTTGTTCAATGGTCACGGCCATAGTATCCAACACTTCTGGCGTCATTTGACTTGCAACAAAACGTGACCAGATTAATTGGTATAACTTAAATTGATCTGGTGTTAATTTATCTTTAATTGAGGCTGGTGTACGGAAAACAGAAGTTGGTCGAATTGCTTCGTGAGCATCTTGTGCCCCTTCTTGTTGCTTCCCTTCCACGGGCTTTTCAGCAGCATATTCTGCACCATATTCTGCATGGATAAACTGTGATGTATCAGCTTTGGCAATGTCTGAAATTCGAGTAGAATCGGTACGCATATATGTAATCAATCCCACGGTACCCTCTTTACCACCTAAATTAATACCTTCATACAACTGTTGCGCGGCCATCATTGTCTTACGGGCCCGGAAATTTAGTTGTGTGTTTGCTGTTTGTTGCATTGTTGACGTTGTGAAAGCCGGTTGTGGCTTGCGCTTACGCTCTTTAGCTTCAACTTTACTAATTGTAAAATCACTATCTTGTGCTAAACGCTGCAACACATTTTGTACAGCTTCATTATCTGGTAGGTCTGTTTTTTGACCATCTAAGCCATAGAAAACTGCCTTAAATTTAGTCTTATCTTTTTTAAATTCAGAATCTAACGTCCAATACTCATCTGGTTGAAAGGCTTGAATTTCATTTTCACGCGCGATGATCAACCCTAAGGCCACACTCTGGACACGTCCTGCAGATAGGCCTTTCTTAACCTTCTTCCACAGAATAGGTGAAATTGAATATCCCACTAATCGATCTAATACACGTCGAGCCTGTTGGGCATCAACCAAATCCATATTAATTTGGCGTGGATGCTTAAAAGCTTCTTTAACGGCATCTTTCGTGATTTCGTTAAAGACCACCCGATTTTCACCAGATTCTAAGTCTAGATCCAAAATATGCGATAGATGCCAAGCGATGGCCTCTCCTTCACGATCCGGGTCGGAAGCCAAATAAACATGCTTGGCCGCTTTTGCTTCCTTTTTCAAGCCCTTAATCACATCGCCTTTACCACGAATATTGATATACCGTGGTTCATAATTATTTTCAATGTCAACGCCCATAGTAGATTTGGGTAAATCCCGAATATGCCCAATACTGGCGACGACTTTATATGTGCTACCTAGATACTTTTCAATTGTTTTTGCTTTTGATGGGGACTCTACAATAACCAAATTCTTTTTTGGCTTTGCTTTTGGTTTAGCTTTTGTAGTCGTCGCACGCTTGGTTGTTGCTGCTGTTGCCATTTGCGTGGACCTCATTTCTTTTTATTTTAAGTTTTCTACTATATATAGTACGATTTTACTTTATCAATAAAGTACTATACACTACCTCACTTAAAATACAAAGAAAAAATGTTACTTGTGTCATAAATATCGACCTTTACTGGCCCCTTTAATTAAGACATAATTTGACAACTAGCAATAATTTGCTGGGGATTTAATACTGGTTCCGCACCGGCTAGAATCAATGCATTCGTCCCTTGGGATAATCTATTATCACATGCACCTGGGACAGCCATTACCGTGCGATTTTCATCTAGTGCAATATTCGCCGTAATTAAAGAACCTGATTTTACTTGTGCTTGTATCACCACACAAACCTGACATAAACCGGCTATTAGACGATTACGTTCGGGAAAATGATGTTTTCTAGGGCCCACCCAAGGTAGATACTCTGAAATAATTAAACCTTGTTGACCAATTTGTTGCTGTAGGGCGTCATAACGCCTAGGATATGCAACAGCTAATCCTGTCCCAATTACGCCAATGGTCGCACCACTGTTTTTTAATGTTTCCCGATGCACCAGCTCATCAATGCCATAAGCTAATCCTGATACTGTCACTATTTTTGCCTGAATTAAAGGCGGCACTAATTTTTCAACTAACCACCGACCATATGTATCATTTTTTCTAGCCCCAACTAATGCCACGCACATTTGTTGACATAACGATAGCGTACCAACATAAAATAAACATAGCGGTGGATAGGTAATTTCTTTTAATAAACTAGGGTACGCCTCATCTAAAATCGTTACAAATTGATATTTTTGCGCTTTTTGAAACGCCGCTTCGATTTCGCTTGTATTGACATAGGTTCTGATACATTGTTGTTTGGCATATGATAGATTTGTAATCAAGAAAAGTTCTGTTAGTGTCAGTGTTGTACACCGGATATTGATTAAATATTCATAGACAGTATATCGTTGTTTAATTGATAAACCAGGCAATAAACATAGCCATAATAAAAAATCACGTAATGTCATTCGTCTCCCCCCTTTATATAAAAGAAAGACGTTTTCATCACGTGATTTTCTAGTTATTCAGTTAAATATTTTTTAACGGGCCCAAATGAGTGGCGGTGAATTGGTGTAATTCCCAACGTTTCCAGACCAGCTAAATGCGCGGCTGTTCCATAGCCAGCATTGTTTTCAAAACCATATCCGGGGTAATCTTTGCTATATGCAATCATCAGATTATCACGGAAGTTTTTGGCTAAAATTGATGCCGCACCAATCGAAATACTGCGGTCATCACCCTTAATTAATTTTTCCTGGGGCAAATCCAAGTCAACTGTCATGGCATCAATCAATAATCCATCAACTTGTACAGCCAGACCTTCAATCGCTATTTTCATGGCAATACGTGACGCTTCATAAATATTCACTTCATCAATTTTTGCTGCATCAACCACACCAAATGAATACGCAACAACTTGTTCTTTAATCGCTGCATCTAATTCATTACGTAGTTTAGCTGGTAGTTGCTTTGAATCATGAACTGCAACCAAATCAAATTGGTCATCAATTACCACTGCTGCTGCAACCACAGGCCCAGCTAACGGACCACGCCCAACTTCATCGACCCCAGCCACAACCAATCCGTCCCGCCAGGCAGCTTCTTCAAAGTACAACCGTTCTTCAAAAGCTTGCATTTGTGCTTGGGCCTTTGCCAATCTCTTATCATAAGCTGCTAGCAACTTTTGCACGCCAGCACGGTCATCTAAACGCCATTGTGCAATATCGGTTACACTTGGTTGCTGTGTCAACGATTCTTTAATTTGAGCGATTGTTGGTGGCTTAATCATCCACGACTTCCCCAATATGATCTTCTGGTAACTCAAGTGTATAGACACCTAATTTACCACGTCGTAAGTCTAGAAGGAGTCGTTCGGCCGCACGGTCATAATCGTCCTTAAATCCTAATTTTTGCGTAATAAGCAATAGTAATTCAACATCAGTATGCGTTTCCCACACATCTTCCGCTAAATGATAACGCTCTAGAATTGCCGCTGGATTATATGTTCGCATAAAATGTAGCATGGCTAACGAGATGTCATCTTGGTTAATTAATTGATCCTTAATTGCCCCTGTCATAGCTAAATGTTGACCAACACGTTGATCTTCAAACTTAGGCCAAAGAACCCCTGGTGTGTCTAATAGTTCCAAATTTGTAGGTGTTTTTAACCATTGTAATTTCTTTGTTACACCTGGTCGGTCACCTGTAATTGCCACATTTTTTGTAACCAAGTGATTCAAAAGCGTTGATTTACCAACGTTTGGAATCCCTGCTACTAAAGCACGAATAGGCTTGTCTTTCACACCTTTTTCTTCAAGCGCAGCCCACTTATCGGCTAATACTTTACGCGCAGCCTTCGTCATAATTTGGGGTGTTTTGTGACCACGTGTATCCAGTGCGACCACTTCTAGACCTTGATCGATAAAATATTTTGTCCAAGCTTTAGTACGTTCTGGATCAGCTAAATCCGTCTTTGTCATGACCATTAGGCGAGGCTTATTACCCAATACTTCATCTAATTCTGGGTTGCGTGAAGATACTGGAATACGTGCATCCACTAATTCAAAAACAATATCAACATATTTTAAGTTTTCGCGCATTAAACGGAATGCCTTCGCCATGTGGCCAGGGAACCATTGAATAATTTGTGCCATTATAAGTCCTCACTTTTATGTTTATTTAATCTTCTGAAGCTAAGTAAGCAATCCATGCTTCATCAAAAATTGACATACTGTGCAAATATGATGCATTTTCTTCTAAGTACCGTGATAATTCATCAAAATCATCAGCTTGTTTGGGAAATTGTTGATCATAAAAAGCAGCATTGGCAAATGTTTGTACCTCATCAATTGCCATTGGTTCTCGTTGCGTCATTAACCAGCTAAAAAACGGACGTCGCATTATTGTTCAAATCCTCCTCTAAAGATGAATTGATTATGAATTGGATCGATTTTATCTGCCCGGAAGCGCATGCCATTCACTTTGGGTAACTCACCCATGTTAATTAAAATTGTCTGCTCCCCTGCATTAATGCTCAACCATTTGGGCAACATCATTGTGTGACCAATGTAGCCCATGACATACTTAACCGGCAATGGTAATTGACCAACCGCCACGGAATCTGCATGTAATAGAATGCCACCATTATGCGTCACTTCTGGTGTCATTTTCAACCCATAATCAACGGGTTGTCCTAATATTTTATATGTTCCATACAACATCATACCTGACTTTGTCATTTCAAATCTAATTTTATGCTTTAATGTAGGGTCATTATTCAGATACTGCTCAACCAATGCATTCAATTGATTACGGTTAACTTTAACTTGAAATGCAGCTTCTGATAGATGGGCTTGTGTGTCTACGGCATGCTGGTTTTTCTGAGGTAACAACAACAGGCCAATAACAATGATTGCCATTACAATAATCGTTGCGCCTACACCAGTCACAATTCCTTGCTGCCGTTCTCGCCTGGGCATTTTTGTCCCAAAACGGGTTATTTTTTGTTGTTCCATGCTACTTCTCCAACCAGATTGATTTCTTTTGTCCTAATCGCTTCATTAATAATTGGCTCATCTTATCATAACCTGCATCATTAGGATGATAATGATCTAGCGTTGTAATATAGTCATTCAATTCTGTATCTACTGATTCTATCAATGCCTTTTGAACAACTTTATTATGTAGCGACCCGCGATTAGCGTCATTGGCTTGCAGTTCCAATTTTTCGCGTGCCGATTTAGTTGTATATTGCCCATAAGTCAGCGTTTTAAATGTTGACACATAATAGAGTTGACTATCTGCTGCCGCTAAATTAGCGTTAATCCCATTATAAATACGAACATCTGCATTCAAATCCGGTCGATTCGCTAAGTAAACATAGAGTGGATTATAATTGCCAAACAAAAAAATAGGTGTTTGACTATTATGTTTCTCAATAAATGATACTAATTTCATCAACTTTTCTGTATAATTGGGCATACTTTTAGCCACTTGACTAGTCACATTTTGTGGTGACTTAGCAAAAATCGCTTTAAACAGCGTCTGTTGTAAATCATTACCACCGACAGTTAAAACAATAATATCAGCCTGTTCAATATCGCGAATTGCTTGTGGTTGTTTTTTTATCCGCGCTAAAATTTGATCAGATCGATCACCCGCTTTACCATAATTGGCTGTTTTTACTTTAACATCATATCGGTCTGCTATCATATGAGCGGTCCGTTTTGTATAACCCTGTTGTTTAGTTGTATCACCAATTCCTTCGGTCAGCGAATCACCAACGGCCACCAGATGAATCGTTGTCTTATCTCTGGCTTGAATCATTTTCGTCGGTTCAAAACCCAGTAAAACACCCACGCTAATCAACGTCACTACTAACAACCAAGAAAGTTGATTTTTCAAAGGATGCGCCTCTCTTCTCGTTTAATATACTAATTTTATATTTTACCATATTTTTAGATAACAAAAAATAACCGTCAACAGGTTGCATCCCAATTTTGCTGACAGTTATTCATTAATTTAGAGATTTGTAACTTTCTTCCACACATTATTTTGCACAATGATTGCCCAAAAATAAAAAACACCCCACCTGATAGTCTTCATGGCAAACATCACGTAACTATCAAATAAAGTGTCTTTAACTCTAGCTACTTTAACACATAGCTAAAACCGAACGCCCCCGGACCAGTATGAGTTGATACTGTTGGTGACGTTTGTTGTACAGCAATTTCAATATCCGGAAATACTTCATTAACTTGTGCTGCTAACGCCTTTGCTTCTTCTGGAATACCCGCATGAGAAATACCAATTGCTTCAATACCATTTGGAGCTGCTTGCATTTGCGCAATGACGCTATTCAAGTAATTCTTAGTAGACTTAGCCCCACGTCCCTTGACCTCGACATTAATATCACCTTTTTGAATATGCGCCCCCACACGAATATTCAACATTGAGGCCACTAATCCAACCGCCTTAGAAATTCGACCACCAGCCACTAGGTTTTTTAAATTAGAAACCGTTAGATACAATTCCGTATGATCATGAACTCGCTTAATTTCTGCCAAAACTTCCTCTTTAGTTGCCCCTTGTGCTGCTAATTTTGCTGCTGCCAAAGCTTGGAAGCCTTCTGCGCGATCTATAAAATCCGAGTCCAATGTCGTGATATCACCAGCCACCATTTCTGCTGCTTGCCGTGCAGCATCAGCCGTGCCTGATAATCCCTTAGTTAAATGAATTGAAATAATTTGTGCATCTGGTGTTTCTCGCAAAATTGATTCATACACTTCCGTAAAAACACCTAACGATGGTTGTGACGTCCGTGGCAAATTATTAGCAACTGCCATTTTATCCATAAACTCAACTCGCGAAATAGTTACCCCATCTTGATAAGTATCATCATCAATCATGATACTTAGCGGTACAACTTTGATGTCGTATTGCACGATTTCTTCTGGTGTCAACATCGCTGTTGAATCAGTCACAATTTTTACTTGGGCCATGTTAATTATCCCCGTTTTTAATTTTTATTTGATAACTTAATTATGACATTTAGAATCCTTTTTAACAAGAAATTAAAGCGAAATAACCTATCAGCTAGATTGTCACACTAAATAAAAAAGCCCTATCACTAGGGCAATTTTTATTGATGTTATAATGATTCTGGGTCACGAATCCAAGCTAAAGCAAGTGCGCCTGAGCCTAAGTGTGTCCCAATAACAGGTCCAAAATAACTTAATTCAAACGGCATATCCGGATGCCGTTGTTGTAGCTCTTCTCGCCACTTTTCACCAGCAGCTTCAGCATTTGCATGAATCACAATTGCTCGTAATGGATAGTCAGCTGCTTTACGAGCTTGATCAAATAGTTCTTCAGCGCGTGCCATCGCCTTTTTCATTGAACGCACTTTTTCAAAAGGCACAATGTAATTAGAATCATTATCGAACGTTAAAATCGGCTTAACTTTTAACATAGTCCCGATTAACGCTGACGCATTTGATAGGCGACCACCACGTACTAAGTTCTTTAAATCATCAACAATAAAGTACTCATCCATTGTCGTCGCTAATTCATCTAATATCGCCATAATTTGGTCAGCTGCTACACCAGCCTGGGCTAATTTAGCTGCCTTCATTACTAAGTGGCCCATTAAACGCACCGTAATTTTTGAATCGTAACCCCAGACTTTAAAATCTGCTACAGCATCAGTTAACCCAGCTACAGTATTCACAGTCCCTGAAATCGTTGCCGCCAAATTAATGACAATGGCCCCATCATAACCGTCAGTTTTCAAACTTTCAAACAGGGTAATCCATTCACCAACTGCTGGTTGAGATGTTGACGGGAAATTATTTGACGTTGCTAATTTTTCATAAAATTCACTCGTTGTTAAATCAATGCCTTCACGATATGATACGCCATCGATAATTACTGGAATGGGCACGACCTTAATATCTAACGCATCCACTTCAGCTTGTGATAAGTAAGCTGTTGAATCCGTGACAATCGCAATCTTCATCTTGATAATCCTCTCAAATATTGATCTTGTTTAGTTATCTAAGATATTACTCATCTTACTAATACAATTGTGTCCAATCATTACATACTTACCCAGCTAGATAAAAATAATAACCACGGGGGTAACCTGTGCATTTGATTAAACACTTATCAAAGTATACTCGATACATCATACCATAACCAGTACTAAATAGAGAAACAATCTCGTGTATCACCCTAACTCAAGTGAACCACTGGATAGATTGTTTGCCCATCCAAATCTGAGGCTATCCCAATGCCAAGCATATCTGCTAACGTTGGGGCAAAATCAACTAATTCAGCATCGAACTTTAATTGTTGTGCATCTTTAATATCTGGTCCAGCCATAATCCAAGGGACTGTGACATCTTTGCTATCAGGATGATACCCACCAATTGCTTGTACATTATGGTCAAGTCCCTCACGAGCTAAACGACTTTCAACAGGACTAATTATTTGTTCATTTAAATCATCAACAAAATAATAACCTGGTTGTGCCTCAATCATTAACGATGCCGATGCATCAGCTCCTAACGCCATAATATCATGATGATCATATATTGTTTTAATACCTGGTAACTGACTAATTAATTGATAAATCTGACCTAGTAAGCTACTATCACGTAAATAAATATAGGCCGATCCGCCAGCTTGCTTAGCCAACGCCCGCCAATTTCGTAAAATTCGTCCTTGATGATTGGTTTTCAACCAACCATGTTGTGCAAAAATTTGATTTAAAGCAACCCGCTGTGAAATATTTTTTTGCACATTACTACCAATAACGACAAAATTAGTCTCTGAAAAAATAGCAGCATCTTTTGTCGCTTGTATTAATTGCCCAATTCGTTGATCCAACCGTTCTAAGGCGTCCCAGGTATATTGCGTCTGCATGCCAAAGCGCCTACCTTGTTCTGCTAAATCAGTTAGCCGCACCAACGTCAAATTGGGGCGCTTCGTTTTGATTGTATCAGCAGCAATCATTGTCATATAATCGTCTAAATTAGGCTGTTCATTGTGTTGCCGGAATTGACCAAACTTGCGAACCATTTCAAATAAAAAAATGGGTGAACTAGCTCTTAAAATTGTTTCCGGCTTACCAAATCGGTTTTGATTAAAAGATGTCTCACCTAAATACCAATTAATGTTATTCGCCCCAGCGGTCACTGGCCACATAAAGGCAGCTACCGTTAAGCCAGCATGTTGAGCCATTTGATATATGGTCGGCACTTTAATAAATTTCGCCTGCCACAGCGTTTCTTGTACGACACGATCACTTTGCCATTGTGTTTCATTGATAATGCCATGTCGCCGTGGATAAACACCTGTCATCATGGAAGTGTGTGTCACTGCCGCCAATGTTGGGTAGACGCTCTTAACTTCCGATAACCAACTGCCTTTGGCCATAAGCTGGGCAATATTTGGTAAAAAGTTTAGTCGTTGTTGCACATCTTGGCTGCTTAATGCATCCAATGCAATAACAATAGTATGCTTTGCCATAACATCCCCCCATCTACTAACCTAATATGCCCCATTATACTGCCAAATTGTGACAAATTATTAGCAGATTAAGTATCAATCACATGACAACGGCACAATTTTTGATCCATGCACTTCTGATACTGCTAGTGATTTTGCTACCCAATCCGCATTTTCAAACGTAATACCGCCACCCGGTAAAATCGATAATGTTGTTGGTGCGGCGGCAATTGTTTCTTGTAAATGTGCCATCGTATCGGCAATTGGTTGTGCTAGTGAGCCACCATGGGTCAAGACCCGAACAACACCGTATTGTGCTAACCAGCGTAATGCTTGTGCTTGGCACGCAATTGCAATATCATCAAATGCCATATGATAGACCACTTTCATCGGTTTAGCAGCTTCTAACAATTTAATCATCCGGTCACGAGCCAATCGTTTATGGGTATCTACAACCCCAAACGTCACCATTTTCACCCCCATTCGCTTAAATCGCAATAAGGTTTGATGCATAACTTCAATTTCAGCAGCTGAATAATCAAAATCACCACCTCGTGGTCGGACCATTACAACTAAATCCACCTGCTGTGCTTGCGCTAATGCAATCGCCGCCTGAACCGTTTCGTCATCTGGTGTTAGACCACCCAAATCAAGCCGACTATTTAATTCAACGCGATTAACGCCATTCGCAATCGCTTTTTCCATCGTTCCCAAATCTGCTAAGGCCACCTCTTTAATCATCTCATTGTCCCCCTGTATTATCACTTATTTTACTAAACTTTCTTCTTAACAAGTAGAAATCACTGTTTAATTACCATTTCTTTAGAGTTAAAAATCAAGTTATAAAGAAAACCCCGAAAGCTAAAATAACTTTCGAGGTATCCAACTTAATGATCAATTTGATAATTAGTTGCTTGCTGATTTGTTAGCCCGTAATTGTTGGACAGTTATTAAATCGGGTGTAACTGCCATTGTCGTTTGACCTTCAAAAATTACAAATCCGGGTTTTGACCCATTTGGCTTGCGTAATTTCTTAACTGGCAAATAATCTACTGGTACATTAGCCGATTCACGTGCTTTTGAAAAATAAGCCGCTAACATAGCACCTTCATATAAGGTCGCATCAGAAGGCGCTGCATCATGAATAATAACGTGCGATCCTGGAATATCCTTCGTGTGCAACCAAATATCAGATTTGGCGGCTGTTTTCATCGATAGCCGTTCATTCTGTAGGTTATTTTTACCAACTTCAATCATCGTCCCATCAGTCGCATAAAATTTTTCCGGTTGACTAACTTGTGGCTTTTGCTTTTTCTTTGATTGCATGCGCATATAACCTTCTTGAATCAATTCTTGGCGAATTTCTTCGATATCCTTAGGTGATGCAATATCAATTTGAGCTAATAAGTTTTCAAAGTAATCGACTTCATTTTGTGCGATAGCCATCTGTTCATTTAAATACTTAACTGATGCTTTAAGCTTGTTATATTTTGTAAAATATTTTTGCGCATTTTTTGATGGTCCAATTTGATTTGATAGCGCAATCTTTAATGGTTTATTATCATCATAGTAATTAGGTAACGAAATTTCAGTCATCCCTCGTTCTACCTGATGCATATAAGTCGTTAACAACTCACCACGAATTTTAAAATCATCTGCATTATCGGCTGCATCCAATTCAGCTTGTTGTTTCTTAATTTTTGTTTTATTCTTCTTTAATTCATTACGTACGACACGCAACACGATCCCCGCTTGTTGTTGTACACGATCGCGTTCTGATTTCTCAGCAAAATACGCATCCAACATCTCGCTTAACGTTGCATAATACGTTTGATTCCCCGTCAAAGTTAGCCAATCAAATGGTGCAAAATTAATGCCTTTATCTGTACTAATGAGTTGTGGCTTTGGTTGATCAAATTGTGTAAACCATTGTTGTGCCAACTGCAATGCATCCCCTGACTGTTGCAATACCGCAGCTAACTCTTGCGCAGAATCACGTGCAAATCCTTGGAACATTTGTTGAATGCCCTTAGCTAAATCTGCCTGGTTGGGGTTATCTAAAATGACATTCGCCAATCCTGTTAAAGTTTCAAATGGATTAACGACATCTTGCTTAGGCGGCATTGTGTAAGTACCACCTGGCATCAATGTGCGCACACGATTTTGATCCGCCGGCACGTGCTTAATCAAGTCCAAGATACGTTGCGTTGGTTCATCAATCAAAAATAGATTTGAATGCCGCCCCATCATTTCTAGAATAAGTGAGGTCTTCTCCTCATCACCTAATTCATTACGCCCTGACGTTGTAAACTTAATCATGCGATCATTGGCAACTTGTTCAACGCGTAATAGCTGCGCACCTTCCAAATGCTTTCGGAGCATCATCGCAAAATTAGGAGCCGTTTGTGGATTTGTATACTTAATACGTGAAATTTGAGCTCGCGCAAAAGATGGATGGGCACTTAATAGGACCGGATAGTTGGTCCTATTATTCCGAATAACTAAAAAAATTTCGTTTGCATATGGTTGATGAATCTTCATGATTCGCCCACCAGCCAATGTTTCATTTAACTCACGCACCATGGCGTGCGTAAAGAGACCATCAAAAGACATGATTTATCCCCTTCCTTATTTTGGTTTAAGCATTTTGGTTTAAAAATTCACGCGAAATTTGCTCATCTTCAGCTAACTTCGTCATTAACTCTGCCATACCCGCAAATTTTTCCTCACCACGAATATAATGGTGCCACCGAACCTTTACGCGTTCACCATATATTTCATGACTAAAATCAAATAAATTGATTTCCACAGTTTTAGGACGATTATCACCAAAGGTCACATTGTAGCCAATCGATGCCATACCACCATACCATTCGTTGCCAATAGCTAATTCTACAGCATAAACACCAACTCCCGGCAATCGTTCACCAGATGTCGTCTCAATATTCGCCGTTGGATAACCCATTTCACGTCCGCGCGCTTCACCGTGTACGACAACCCCGGATGTTTGATATGGTTGCGTTAATAATCGATTTAGTTCATCAACCTGACCGGCATCAACTAGTTCTCGAGCACGCGTTGAGGCACTTTCTTGTCCATCAACTGTGACACAAGGCACTTCAATTACCGTAAATTTATCCTGGGCATAGGCTGGTAAATCTTGCATAGTTGCATGTTGATTTTGTGGTCCATATGTATGATCAAACCCAGCCACAACCGCAACCGCGTGTAACCCAATCATATATTGATTAACAAATGCCTGTGGCGTCAATTTAGCAAATGCAGACGTAAAGTTCACCACATATGCAATATCAACCCCAATTTCAGAGAGTAATTCTAGTTTCCGCGGTAAAGTTGTTAAATAAGTTAATGGTGCTTGCGTCTTAAAAACCACAGATGCGTGCTGATCATACGTCAACACGGCTAACTTAACACCACGTGCACGTGCCTCTTCTTTTGCACGATTAATTACAGCCCGATGACCAGCATGGACTCCATCAAAAAAACCCATCGCTAGTACAACTGGTTCATTAGCAATCGTACTGACATCGTATGGATGATGTAAAGTGATGACTTTCATAGGCGATGCCTCTTTCATTTCTCTAAATTCAATGATTCCATCATAACATAAAAAAACCACACCAGGCGGGGTTCTCTGTATGAAATATAGTGCAGATAATTTGTTTAGACACTGTCTATTTATCAGCTTGGCGGACGCTAATTCAGTCATATTTTACTTAAGCCATGCACCCTATTAAGCCATATAGCCTTAACACATCTAATAATAATTAATTATCTGCGGCCGTAACCGTATTCATCGCTGTCCCATCCGCATAATTCAAATGTGCGTTGGGACTAGCATTATCAAGATAAACAACAGTTGTTCCGTTTTGACCACGTTTTTCTAAGGGGCTGCCAAACTTAATTGGCAATGCTTGTCCAGTTTGATCAAGCCCAACATAAGCCAACCGTACTTTACGTGGAAGCAGTTCATTTTTATTATATAGCGGCGTCACTTGATAATCTAATCGGTAATTAGTATGAGTAGCCAACCAACTATCAAGATGTTCCTCATAATATAGCATGCTATGTTGATTACTTTCATCCAAACCAACTAAATTACCTGCATTCATCCATGCTGTTTCAGGCACTATATTGCGGGGTTCATCATTCACTCCAGAAAATTGATAACCCACTAAATGTCCGCGCGCCATCAACCAAGCCTTCTGATTACCAGTTGCTCCGCCAGTCTGGTTATACCAGAAATCATAATTGTGCCAACCAACGGGATTATACGCTAAACGACTTGCTCGCTTAACCGTGGGTTCTTCGGCACTTGATAGTTGAATATGGCTATCCCGCGCGCGACTCAAAGAATCAACATTAGCCATAATAAATTGATACTGTCCAGTGTAAGCTAACGGCATCTGCGTAACGCCAATTAACCCATGATCGTTAACGTCCGTTGCTTTAATTGTTACTTTAGCAATTTTACTAGTTGATTGTGTCGTATTTGGGCTATCGGTGTCAGATGTTGCGACATTACTAGGCGCCACATAGATTGATGATTCAGTGTCCCGCGGTCCACCTACCGCCGTTTTGTCAGCCGCTTGTGCTGACATTTGCTTGCCTGTTACATGGCGATGGCGAGCTGTTTGTTGCGTTTGATTATCTGATGATGTTGCCCCACCAAAACTAGCAACCAACAAGATTGCCACTCCTGCCAACCCGATCAGCTTAATTTTTTTACCCATTTGAAACCCACTCACGTTTAATTTTTAAATAATTATATACGAAATCAACATAGAATAATATGTATTATGAAATATCTTAAATAATTAAAAATCGTGATATACCAGGGATTGTTTTGGTATATCACGATTTTTAATTTTATTACTTATTCAATTGAAAATGTCCGAAATGGTCGATACTGTTGACGATCCTCACGCCACTCAAAAACCGACTTAACATCACCTTGATACGTCACCACAATTTTATCTGTGACCGGCACCAATACATCCTTAGGTAAGCCGATACCATTTTTTACAGTTAACCATTGCTCAGTGCTAATTTCAACATGTGGATAATGAGCCACTGCTGAACCTAGTGGTTGTAACCATTCATCAACATTCCCATTTTCCGTCATCAATTCGGCAATCTCACGCAATGAATGTGCTTGGTCCAACGTGTACCCACCAGCCTTTTGTCGTGTTAATTGGCTCATAACCGCTGGTACACCTAATTGCTTACCTAAATCAACTGCTAACGTACGAATATAGGTTCCCTTTGATACTTCAGCTTCAAATGTAAATTTTTGCGTCCCTGTTGCAGCATCAAAGACTGGTTCTGAAGTGCGCTCAAAACGGTAAATAGTTGCCTGTCGTTCTGGCCGTTCAACCGTCTCACCTGCACGCGCATATTCATACAAGCGTTTACCATTGACTTTAACTGCTGAAAACATTGGTGGAATTTGGATAATCTCACCTGTCAAAGCTGCCATGGCCGCCGTAATTTCTGAAGTTGTAAAGGGTTGACTAAGTGGTCGTTCTTCAACTACTTCGCCATCTAAATCTTCCGTTGTTGTCGCAAACCCAAATGTGACTTCACCCGTATAAATTTTGCCAGACTCTTGTAAGAACTCAATCGTTTTTGTTGCCCTACCTAAGGCTACCGGTAACACCCCATCCACAGATGGATCCAAAGTTCCCGCATGGCCAATTTTTTTCATGTGTAAGATTTTACGTAACTTAAATACAACATCATGGGACGTCATCCCCACTTCTTTATAAACGGGTAAAATACCATCCATTATTTGATCCTCTTCCAATTAGAAATAAGTTTATGTATGAAAATAGCGACCAAATTGGTCGCTATCTTCGTCAGTATTAATCGTTTTGGTGCAATTGACGAATCAAATCATCAATCTTGTTACCATACAGGACAGACTCGTCCTTAACGAATTTTAATTCTGGCGTCTTGTAGATGGCTAAGCGAGCGCCCAATTCCTTACGAATCAAGCCGGTTGCCGCCTCTAAACCAGCTGCTGCTTTTTGATTAACAGAAGCCAACTCTGACAAGACACTGTAGTAAATCTTTGCTTGTTGCAAGTCACCAGTTACTTCAACACCAGTCACTGTCACACCTTCAACCCGTGGGTCGCGGATGCGCTTTAGCAATAGATCATTAACTTCACGTTGGATTTCTTGTTCAAGACGTCCAACACGGAAATTTTGTTGTGCCATTTTCAGCTCTCCATTTCCTGAGTGAATTAGCGAGGAATTTCAACCATTTCGTAGGCTTCAATCATGTCACCAATCTTCTCATCGTTGTAATTTTCAATTGTCAAACCGAAGTCGTAACCATTCTTAACTTCCTTCACGTCATCCTTAAAGCG
>Ga0157368_1000080_pt1 | contig 41538 bp, 44 predicted proteins | sample AttbisABBM3_FD_113146 | JGI IMG/M metagenome (GOLD analysis project Ga0157368, IMG submission 113146) | Fungus gardens microbial communities from leaf cutter ant in Botucatu, State of São Paulo, Brazil - Atta bisphaerica ABBM3 | ecosystem: Host-associated > Fungi > Mycelium > Unclassified ... | reverse complement strand
TGTCTTTGTTGTCTGATTCTTTCTGAACCTTTTGTTTTTTCATTAACTGTGTTCCTTTACAATCTTTGGCTATATGCCCTTCTGTGTTGTACTTGAAACATCTCTCCTTGTTTCTCTTTCTTTTTTCTTTGATCAGCATTCTTTTGCCATGTGTCCATACTTGTTGCAATTGAAACACTTTGGTTTCCCATCCTTGAAATTGTTATTGGACTGCCTTTGTCTTGTCACTGAATGTTGTCTTGACTTCTTTAACAAAATCATCCCAATTCTAGGTGCCTAATTCTTTGTCTAGCTTGTTAAGCTTCTTCTGTACATATATTCCTACTGCACCTCCTCTGAGATGAGCCAAGATCACTGTGATCCTGTTGTTAGTCTCCATAATCCCATTGCTCTTGAGAAACAATTGCATTCCTCTTCACCAGTCTTTGAATTTTGTCTGGTCACCATCAAACCATCTTGGGTCTGGTGCTATATTCTTTGGTATTACTACCTGTATGTTCATGTTGATTGCTACTGGTGCTGGTACTTCTGACATCTCTGTGTCTGATCATTTGTAGTCGTCTGAGGTTTCTTCCATGATCTGTAAAAATTCTAGTCATTCCGACAATGCCTTAATATTGTTTGTTCTTCTGGAACTTATCTTGGTTCTCTTTTGTAGTTAACACTACTTGTGTTTTGTCTGACAGGTGTTTTGCCTAGTTTTATCTGTGGATTCTTTCCACTACACCTCTCTTGCAAGGTGAGCCTATCAACATTTTACCAAATGTTACTTGTAGAGCTCAGGTTGCACTTGGACAAAGACTTGAAATAAGAATAGGGAGGATGTATAAGAGTCAATTGGTAAAGCATAAGGATACAAGATAGTATCTACACTATATATATAAGAATGACACAAGGAAACAGTCTGTAGTCCATAAGGCAAATGAGTCATAGTACATGAGGAGAAAGCAAGGATAGAATACCTACTACATGAGATGCTGACTGAGACTACTTCAGTGCAGCTGATTGTGACATCATTATCCTTAGCCCTTCTCCATGTTGCACCCTTGAGGTATCAATCACAACAGGAGGCATTTGGAAGCCTTCTTAATTACTCCTTATTCCTTCCTATCTTTGTCCCTAATTTCTATTCTCTCTTTCTCTCTTTAGTCTTTCTTCTTCTCTCTTGCTTTTCCCCCAGTGTTTATCTAAATTAGTGATATATTCATACTACTATTCAATGCTTATTGGAGGCCTTTTTATCTCCATCAACTTTCTTCTGATTACTCCATTCATCCCTCTTTCAAACTCCTCCACCAATACTCTTCTCTCATATTCACTTCCTCTAGCTATTCTCCTGAACTCTTGTACAAACTCTTCTATAGTCCTCTCTTCTTGTTCTACCTTTTTAAGTTCAGCCACTCTGACTGACTTCTCATTTCCTTCTCCAAATTCCTTTCTTAACTCTAACAAAAATTCTCTTGCTGACTCAAATTCTACTTCTCTTATTTTCTAATCTTCTAACACATTCTCCTTCCATATATCAGCTAATCCTCCTTGTATGTAGGACAGTACCTATTGAATTTGTTCTTCTACTGATACTTTTTTATTCTTATCCTCAAATATAATTTGCATACTGTCATAAATCTTCCAATCTTTCTTACTTCTCTATTGAATATTAGTGGCTTAGCTATCTCTACATTGGACCTTATGTTGGGTCCTTCTGTTGCTCCTCCTTCTGTTACTGCTGGTAGGGCCTAAATTTATGCTTGTATCACTGCCAACTATTCCTGCTGCTATCTGATAATTTGATGAAGATTATATTAACTTATGGTAATATTGTTGTTATTATAAGAGGAAGAGGAATCAATAGATAGTAATTATAGTAGTGGTAGTGTCAGAAATGAAGATATATAGAGTGGTAGTAGAGAGAAGCCAGTACTGGTCTCACTCTCAGATTCATATTCTGAACTTGAAGCAATCTCAGTAAGTGCTAGTAGGCCTTTTTCTTGTTCTACCTTGTACTTTCTACTGACTACTTAAGCTACCTACTACTGCTTTAAGGAAAAGGTAAACAATTTTGGTCTAAGAAGACTGTTCTACTCTAGACAAGATCTTAAGAACACTTATTGTTCTCTTGCATGTACTAGTTATAGGAGGACTAACAGTATAGAGCTGATAATTGAAAAAGGTAACAAATATATCTACACAAGATTATTATACCTAATAAGCACTAGTAGGCTTTGATGCAAAATAAATAGTCAAGCTTTCCCTGTCTGACTAGTATATCCTTTATGCTTAGGGTTTAGCAATTATTCTTAACTAAAAAACTGAGCTGTCTCTTGGTTAAGGATAATAAAGAGTAAGAGATAAGAAGGGCTCTATGTTGGATGGTCCTAAAAGGCTATCAAGTTTTAATATTATAATTTAAATTCCTTAGAGTTGGAATAAGAACAAGACTTTGAATTGAATAATTATAAGAGAACTTGATGGAGTTCTAAGTACAAACTAGTCTATCTTATATACCACAGATTGTGGTCTGTGCACATACTACAACTATCCTACTCTAAAGTACATATGCTTTCTATAAGGCTAATATGTGATTGCCATACTATATAACTTTATTTGTTTCAGAATCTTTTTTATCCCTCTTTGTGTTATGTGATGGTATGATAGTTGTGACAGTGACAGTGATATTACACTAGCACCCTAACCCTAAGCTAAAAATAAAGTAAAATAGAAAATAAATAGAAAATAAACAGGAAAATAAAAATAAACCAAGTCTAACATTTGTGATTCTGACAAGTAAAAGATAGAGAGGACTTAGTATTAGGTAGTTTCAAGAAATGGAAATTTGTACTAGAAGAGATTTGGAAGTACAAATAGGTTGGCAGACATCATTTGTGAATTGAAATAGATGTGGCAAAATTAGAATGTAACATACAGATGGCATAGTACATAAGCTGAAGCCAAGATTATTCTGGAAAGCCTATAACCCCACAAACTTTGATACTTATTGAACTCCAGTTAACCCCATAGACTTTTGCTCCAAATATAAGCTACATCTGACAATATACTAGCTAAGAATAAAGATGACATTTACTAACCACAGGCCCACTTCTGGGGCTGGAACACTATGTGGTGTGAGTGTGGTGTGAGTGTGGGAACATTGCTTTTAACCTACCAAATGACTTGACCAGTTATCACCTGACAACAATATGTTAGAAGATGTGGACTTGGTCTCGTAATAATATTTCACTTAGTCAGTACTGATCACATGTACAACATCCTGTGAACGCGTTTTTGACTTCTAGTCATTTACAGTTGTCCACAGCTTACTGGGTGATCCCTGAGCTATTAGAGTGATTCCTGAGGCTGCTAGAACCTCTTATTCATCACCTGTGCTCCGAATTTAACACAATAGCAGTAGCAGACTCATTTTAATGAGACTAATAAAGCTAATTCTCACTGGGACTTTCCCCCTAAGCGCAGGGGAAATCATTTAATAGACATACATCTTCATACTGTTGATGTCTTGTGGGTCCTCTGAAAATCTCATGAGTGAGAGACCAAACCAAGATCAACTAGCACTCATTTCGTACAAGATTTCAGTGCAAATCAATAACTCCATGAATTTCTGGATGAAGATATCATAGTCCTGAGGAACACAGAAGTGGACATTCAACCTACAGATCAGAGTCAGTGCTGGCTCTTTTGAATCAAAGCATCAGAGTAGAAGCAATTGTTGGCTCTATGCATGCTATATTATCGGAGGTATGTAATGTCTATGAATATTTCACAGACTTTCATCGACACCAGAAAGCACAGTCGAAGATTTCCGCAGTGTCAGTAGTACAGACATTCAGGTCAATTTCAGTAGACCCTGGCCAGGTCTTTTCAGCTTCGAGACTGAAATCTGATAATGGATAGTAACCATAATTTGTAGTGGAAAGGGGACATCATTGAACATAAGACTGCCTCACTCCTGGCGATATAAAGAGGGATAGGCGTTCTTGATGCCAGATTCCTCCTGCGAACAATATCCGAGTTGCTGGGTTTATCGGAGACTGTCATAAATGTGTCATAAATGTGCAGTGATTTTAAGAATCTTGACCTCCATAGCAGATCCAGAGAATGAAACACGAGAGTTGAATACTGAGTGTTCAATGAACACGGAAGCTAATTGGCTGGACGCAAGGTACAGCCGATCAATCGATTTCCGTTCTCTCCCCATCCATCTCATAAAAATGGCTGCACCTACAGATGACGAGGAGAAGGAACTCCTACTCTCATGCAGATACGGTGACCTTGAGGATGTCCAACAATTTATAACAAAATTTGGGCAGGGTGCAGTATCTCATATCAAAGATGACAATGGCAACACCGTACTGCATATGACAGCTGCTAATGGACACGAAGGTGAGCACAGCGTTTACAAGGGTGTCCCATCAGGCCTCACAATATGAAGCTAATTTCAGCAAGGCGTTCCTAGATGTCCTTGATTATCTGCTTTCTACTACCTCTCCTTCCTTGCTGTCAGCGCAGAACAGCTCTGGATCCACGCCCTTGCACTGGGCGGCGCTCAATTCACATCTTCTTATTAGCCAAAAACTGGTACAGTTCTCTGGAGGGCCAGGTACTGGTCTCATCGATATAAAGAACAAAGCAGGGAGGTCGCCGCTTGCAGAAGCTGAAATGGCTGGATGGGATGAAGGAGCTAAATGGTTTGTAGAAGTGATGAAGTTAGACTCAGAACAAGGCGAATCGGCAGAGGACGATAAGGATGGTGGAATCTTAGCAGAAAAAGATATTGAAATTCAAGATGCTGATGGACAGATTGCTAAAATGACAATCGGCGGTGGTACTGATGCTTGTCAGTCCTCGAGGGAATCTGAACCGTAGACTATCAGTGCATCAATCGTTAATCAGGTTTCGTGTCAGGCAATGAATCAGTTCCTTACATTTACCAAAATTGCATCGAGAAGCTGCTGGTTATTTGCAATCGTCAGTACATCATAGAAGTACGTATACAACAGATCTATGAGCTATCGAGATGTGCCGTATATCTAACATCTTGAGCAGCTACGAAACTATAGAAAATTTGCATTCCTGACCACTCACAGAGGATACTTCGTAATCATTAACTAGGGGTCGGGAAATTGCCGCGATGTCCGTTCCTCCATCACGCAAGCGCTCCGCAATTCCTCAGGTTTCTACGAATGGTCTTCTGGAAACTCTCAATGAGGGCTGTTCTGTCGCTAGACCGCGGACCTCTTGTAGGCTCAAATTTATCCGAGACACTCTAACTCATGCTTGTTTACGCCTGGATGAAGAATCACAGCACTTACCAGCCTCCCGGCACTCTAAAGGACTTGGGGCTATCTCCAATTGAAGGAGTAACCCGGATTTTTGAAACCTGCGAAAGCGAGCTTCTGGCAGTTGAAGTTTGAAGCTGTAAACGGGTTATTCACCCCTTCTCTTCGTTCATAAACGGAATGTCAATCTGTTCAGTGAGGTTCTTGGAATTCCGCTTTGGGACAAGGCTCTATTCCGCGCGCGTATAAATGTATTGATTTCATCTGATAGAACGTAAGTGAGTATTGAGTTGTACCACACCAGCCTTGCGTTCATTTTTCTTTCAAGAACTTCGCCCATAAAGTTGGAACAGTCCTCAGCAGTCAAGTGATTTGCATTCATGCAATGATCCCGGTATTGACTGCCTGACGTTGACTCCCTAACTTTGTTCCACGTTTATGCTTAGACCTCCTCATTGCGCTGGAATGATGCGAGAGAGCCAGGAGTAAGCTCTACAGACGGAAATGACACATCATTCCATTTAAATAAACTTTCACTCTTCAGCCACGAACGATAGAATTGCACCCTCACGGAAGGCGTCCACGGACGCTCGTTGCATTTCCTTGATAGTCGAGAATTTTCGGAGCCAAGGTTGAACCGAGATTGTAACCCTTTTCAAAAGAAGGGCTACACGAAAACATGTGTCCTATACGGACCCTGTAGGCAGTTAGCCTTCAATACAATGTTTGCCTATCCATATACAGTGATTAAGGTAACCCTCCGAAACAATGTCTGATCCAGGAATGCGTACGGCTTGGCACCAGCCCGCACAAACACGCCGTGCCTTACGTTGGCTACTCTTATGAAAGTACTACATACTTGATTCAGGGTTCAGACGTGCATTGAAAGCAGAATCAGGACGGTAAGTAGATGATAAAAGAATAAGAATCTTGATCGCTCGAGCTTGAGTTACGGAATTTGATCAGCAGAAAAGACTTATTTGGGAAAAAATCGCTCGCATATTCAACAATGATTTGGGACAATCTCCGTGCGCGGTAGTGGATTCCAGCTTTTTTTTCGTCGTTCGTTGTTAATATCCTCTATGGTGCCAGTATACGGTATTGTTCAGTGGCGTTGCTCCTCTCTTTCACGTTTCATCGCTTCCGGAAACTGAATTATCAATTACTCAGGACGCTGATAATGGATTGGAGGCAGAGCTTAATCCAATTGAGGATGCACGGTCGAAGTGGGTTGTTCTGTGCCCTGCATTTACAAGTATATATATTGCCGGAGAATCCGCAGCTGAAGACTGCACTCATGGTTTTCGCACTTCCTCTTGATATCATCATTGCACCTCTCCCTCATGAGCTCTACCAAGAGCTAGACTCTGAATGCAGAGGTCCTGTCTACCTCAGAGGAGACCCGAAGTATGTTTCGTGAATGGTGAATGTATCTGCTGCCACGAGCCATGTCGCTCAGACTTTAACAGCTTCCTCGACTATTCTACAATTTTCAACGGCAATGTGATTACTATCGCCAAGGCCGTTGTTTGTCCTCTCGATGCAGAGGATGTCAGTAGGTGGGTGTCTGACCATTGCCAGAATTGACCATAACGCTAATTCCAATACCAGGATTGTTTTGTTCTGCAATAAATACTCGCTTTCTCTCTCTGTCAAGGCTGGTGGGTATGGCACCGGTGGATGGGCTATCGGCGGAGATATTATTGTCGATCTGAGCAAGCTTGTCGAAGTGGACATTGAAACGCCACAAGAAGATGGGAGCTTCACAAGTCTCAAAGACATTGCCCCGGCTAACAGTAAGGGAAAGAAGGCAGTTAGCGGGGATGCCAGCAGTACGGGAAAACGTCGCAGAGAAGAAGATGCTGAACTAAGGCATTACGATTCTGCGTCAAGAGCCGTTGCTGATTTTCTACGTGGCCCTGACCCGTCTTTGGATGTTGTTCTGCCCCCCAACAACAGGAGACGTATTGACCCCCCGCCATCCGCTGCGGCCTCGTCGTCTGTGTCGTCCAGGGACAGGACCCCGTTCTTATCTGCAGACTCGAGCTCGAACACTTCTAGTAATGCTTGGTCTCCTTCTGCAGTGGCTGCATCTGCATCTCCTTCCCCAGGGCCCTTGAGTGAAATTGAAGCTAGTACTCAAGAACTGGCCAAATCTTCAATGGATGCTGCTTTAACTCAGTCTAATGCCGACCCTTTCGGTTACTTAGACACACCTACCAATTTTCCACCCATCATACCTGCCAGGACTGTCCAGTCATTCTATAATCTCCATGCAATGCTCAATATTTGGGGGGTCGCCAACCCAAACGCCCTTCTGGCGGACGATCCCAGTGCCTTAACTCAAATGACCATGCTTTCCCATGTCGAACCACCCTATTCTCATGTCTACGTTACCTTCGGGGCGGGCATGAGGCAGAAGGAGATTGATACATACACTGCGAAGAACCCCATTGAGGCCAAGTATCCTTCAGGCTTTGGTTTTTGCACCATTCCTTATCATGTCCCATTGTAAGTTCATCTCCACCTATAATTTCCGCAGTAAGTTACCTGACTCACCCAGTTCGGCTCACCCTGCTGGCTCTTCCATAATGCTCCTTGGAGGGTTTGGCTTCTTAAGTCGTTTGCATGGTCTCAGTGTGGACAATTTAGTCGAGGTAGAGATGGTCCTCGCCGACGGCAGGATCGTAGTTGTGAACGAGAATGAGCATTCAGGTACTGTTCAATTCGTGATAATCATCGCTGCAAGCAATTGACTTGACCCTAGACTTATGGTGGGCTCTCAGAGGCGCTGGAACTACTCTTGGAATTGCCACACGGTATAAAGCCAAGGCTTTCCCTGTCCCCGTTGTATTCGCTGGAAATTTGATTTAGTTAGTCTGCATTCATATCTCTTAGTCTGCAGCACTAACCGTGGCCTCCAAGTCGGTTCAATAAGGCTACTGCGCCTTCTCTTATCAAGCACTTCCGCGATTGCGTCAAGGGTGCTCCGCGTGAGTTGTATGCCAACATCCTCTTGACAGCAGGACCTGCAGGCAAGGATTCTTTAATGGTTGTCCAGATGTGTTACGCTGGGTCTCGTGAAAAGGGACAAGAATATCTCGCTGCCATTTCTTCCTGGGACGGGGAGAAGTGTTTATTGAATGAAGTCGACGAGAAAAGTTTTTTGCACCAGCAAGATAGTGTCGCTCAGGTTTTGAGAGGGAAAGGTGTGTCCTGTTAACCATGCAGACTACATTTTGATGTAACATTTATTTAAGCTGGACGCCAATGGTTTATACGTTCGGCATTGGTTTCTTCACTTCCAGATGATATCATCAACGAAACCGTCTTGCAATTTTCAAGTACCCCTGTTGGTTGCAGTATGTGTTCCATATTTTCTGTGTCGATAACTGACCCAATCGCTCGTCGCTAGCCTGGCTCTTCGAACTTGCTGGAGGTGCTATCCCAGACTATGAAGACACGTGTATTCCCAAATCTCAACGCGAGGCCTCTTTTACGATTGCGGCTTTACACCAATGGGAGATGGAGATTGATGATGACAGGTGCAAAGAATCAGCAGAAGAGGTTTGTGGAGGATGGTTTCTCATTCTCATCCTGGTACCCATCGAAAGCTGACTTATTTGTCGACGGAATTGTAGTGGATAGCAGATACGCTTCAACCAGTTCATGTTGGCGGCCCTTTCCCCAGTGTACGTACAATTCATTAATATCCATTGATTAGCCCCACTCATTTCGCCTGAAAAATAAAAATTTCGTCATGGAATTACGTCACGGCACGGTTCGAATGAAAACCTTATTCGTTCCACATATATGGGTTTAATTAGTTCCTTGGACGGCGTGAGTCCCCTGACAGGGTCAAAGCCTGCTTCGGGGACAATTGGAAACGGCTTTACGAAATCAAGGCTGAATATGATCCCGACCATGTATTCAAGAGCACGTTTTGGCCTTTGAATGCCGACGGTGAAGATGTCGACCCACAGATTCGCGAACCACCTACTCCACAGCATTTCGATTAGGTGATTCAATCTACATATCTTCTCTTCTAGTTATCTTTCTCTTGAATTGTCCTTGTTGCAGACGAGTTTCCTGTATGTGACTTTCTCGTTTACAACTTTTCGCATTATGAATAAGAGTGATTTTGCGCACTAAGACACATTTTTGGACTACACGCATATATGACAAGATCTGTTGCTACTCTACAATACAACGCTTCTACATACAACAAGAAAGCGAGGCTCTTCACCTTCAACTCGAAGAACCGACAGATAAGGATGGGTATCAAAGAAAACATTCAAAGGGGGGGAACGAAGCATGGGAGAACAAGCTAGCAGCAATTAAATCAAAAAAAATCAAGAAATCAAACAATATGAAGAGTCATTGTACATGATGAAAACGGGATATGATGTAGCAAGCAAAAGAAACGTCCGGTATGGGACTACTCCAATAGGAATGAATTCAGCGGGAAACAAGGGAAAGAGAGTGCAAAGACACCCATACCTCATTCTCCCCTCTTTCATGGGTGGGGTACCATGGACAGCTCTTCCACACCCGAACTACACGGCTCCAAAAAACTCGCCAACGCCCATCCAACACTATCCCCATCAACCCCTTCACTACCAACGCCTCTAGTAATACATCTCCGACAAAGCAACAAACAATCTTCACCCTCATCCACAATCAACGGTAAGTTCGGATGTAAACTCGGATGGCCAGCTTCTTGCAATACATCATACAACTCCCCCTCCTTCAATGTGAAAAACGGGAAAGAGAAGTATGAAAGAGGCGCGTTGTTCGTTCCTGAACCCGCGGAGGGAGGTTTACATGGATGAGTGACGACACACGTGTATTTGGCTGGTTTAAGTGCCCAAGAATCTCGAGGAGAGGGCGTATGATCTGTGGTTGTCACGCTCGTTGCGGATGAGCTGGTGAAGATGGAAGAGGAATTTGAAAGGAGTGTAGGAGTGCCCGTACCCATGGTGGTGTCGCTGTGGTGGCTATCACGATTGGATTTGAAGAGTGAAGTTATTGATTTGATGGATCCAGAACGTTTTCGGGAGGCGTTCTCTCTCTCTTTATCCTTTTCCTTCTCTCCTATCTTCTCCCCCTTATCTTGCTTGGCATCCCCAGACCTCTTGTCAGGTTTGGAAGTACTGTTCTCGGAGTACATTTTCCTCCCATCTTCCTTCCCAACGGATCGTTGCCGACCCCGACTGCGGCTCCTTTCTTCTTCATCTGACCTCTGCGTTTTTCTCGCAGCAGCCGAATTCGTCACCATCGCATCACTCCTCTCTCCTGATTTCACACCCCGTCCATTCCCACTCCCACTATTATGATAACCCTCCTCACATCTCTCATGTCGTTGCTCCTGTCCATGACCAATCGAATATGGCGCCTGAGGCTGATAAAACAGTTCATTATCATCCAGATCGTGGTCATGGTCGCGGTAATCTTCGGTAGCGACCACAACCATCGTTGACCATTCACCCACACCCACATCTCCCTTTGTATGTTCTTCCTCTTTAGAAAACGAAGAATCTGCATTTTCTCGAGACGAACTAGGACGAGAATTCGATTTAAGAGGATGATGAGGCAATGGCATACTCTTCGTCCTTGGTAGACCACCATAATCATGGCTATGAGGAAGCAGATTTGGACTATTCTGAGAGTCAGCACCACTGCTGATGTGAGAATTCGCAGCTTCGACACTCCAACTCCCGATTGAAGGTCTCCTCTGTTGGTCAGGTAACTGAAGGTGCTGTTGCTGTTGCTGTTGCTGTTGCTGCTGCTGATGTCGTTGGCGGTAACCAACAAATTCCCTCTCCCTTCTCTTTTCTTCCGCTTTCATCAACATCACTCCATACTCTCTCAAATCCTCAGGAGTGGGTTCAATTCCACCAGTCGTACGTCTTCGGTGAGGATGAGGATAAGGTGCTGATTGTCTCGCTACTCCATTACTCATACTCGGGTTATTATTGCCAGACGATGAAGGACGATTAGAAATGTTTGAGCTCTTCAAACTTTGCGGTTGTTGCTGATAAGAATGATAATGTCGAACATATTGGGATTGTTGTTGTTCCTGGGAAGGCGAAGAAACAGGACTCCGAACAGTCGCTTTCGAAACAAAACTTTCACCACTAGTCTTCTTTTCCAGTATCACCGCCTTACTCTTCTTCCTTTCCTCTCCTTCTCCAGCTCCTGTACCTAAGTCTGAGTTAGAAGCAGCGATACCACTGGCAATACTCCCTCCAGCACCAAACACGTTTCTTAATCCAGCAACACGCATCCACGATGACCCTCCTCCACCGCCACCACTGGTATCTAAAGACAAATTCGCATTTCGGGTTTTTCCACCACCACCACCACCAACGGCAGCAGTAGCACCGTTCGAACTAATTCCACTTCCACCACTATGACCAGAAACACTACTATTGCGGCGATTACCACTCGTAGTCGGAGTTTCGTTCTTTCGATTGGATTTGGACGATAAAGGAAGTTCATTTGAACCAGGCGAGACAAGATTGTTTGATGTTTGAACTGAAGATTTTTTCTTTTCACGCTCATATCCATATCGTTCTCTCTCCTTATCACGGTCATGGACGATAGCGTGATCTCTGGAAGGAGGTCGCGGTGAATAATGAGAATGAGAATGAGATGATGAGTGACGCGAGTCGTGGCGATAATCACTACCACCAGAATATGACGTTGACGAGTACGAGTTGGGAGAATTTGGCAAGATACGACTTCCATAACCATTCCCGACGTCAGAAGGAGAGTAAGATATCGATGAAGGTGAAGAATGTGGTATAGGGTATATGTTTGGTGGTGGAGGGGTGATTTCGTGAGGATGAGAAAACATTTGAAGGTGATGCAGTGTATAATACTCTGCATCTGCATCTGCATCTTCTTTATCCTTCTCAGGATGCGACCTATCCCACTCACGACGTTCACCACTCGCAACATTATTCCCTTTCGCCTTCAACTCGGCATAAACCACCTTTGGATCTCTCACGACCGAAAGACTCATCAACACCTCATTCACCTCACTCCATCTCCCAAACCACACATTTACCGTCTCCTCTCCACCTACATTCAGCTCATCTTCCAACCTCAACATTTCCCAAAGAGCAGCCCACTGATCCTTCACCTTCTCCCAAAATTCAGTCTGAATCGCAACTAATCGGTATATAAATATTCTCAACCCTCGATGGAGGAGAGATATATAGGTTGGTAATTCGGCAGCGAGTTGACCACGGAGAGCAAGGTAGTTTGTTGATGCGGCGAGAAGAGAAGGTGGTGGACGGTTTTTGGGAGAAACTGTCATGTTCATGAGGTGATAATGGTATGGCTCCTGATCGTTCATGCTCGCGAGGAGCTTGAGAGGCTGAGTCATCGTCATTAGTAAGTGAGCGAGTTCTTTCAAGACTCGTTCGTTAATGACTGCCTCAAGATCCACACATAACGGCATGAGATCTTTTTCCACTACAGCAAGATAAGCATCGAATGCTTCAGAGGCCGAGGTAGGTGCAAGGCCTATGACTTTGGAGAAGGAGAGAGACCAAGTGCGGAGGGAAAGTATGACATTGGATGTCATACGTGCCCATTCAATAATATTCTTAGCGAATTGCTGAGCGAATTGTTCGATAGCGTGTAGCTCGGATTCAAGATGTGCGACGAGAATAGCTTCTTCAGGTTCTTTGGTGTTTTTGTCTCCAGGAGCAACACCACTACCATTACCCGTGACACGCAACGATTTGACTTTATTCAAACTGACACTCGCGGAAACTGTCATACCGGGGACTTGAGGTTTCTTTTTCGCCATCAAGACATCCCTAACGACTTCTGCTCTTCGTCTTCCCTCATTGACATTCCGAGCGACTTCTTCCATCTGCTTCCTAGCCTCTTTAAGATTGTCTTTATCAGGATGAGAATCAGGCGTTTCTTCGATGATGGCGGTGAGTAAGAGAGGATATTTCAAGAGTCGTTGGACGGGTTTTATGAGGAGAGAAGAGAGATCCCATGCATGAGAGAGTGAAGAGGCGATAGTCTGAGTATGGGAGAGGTAATTCTGTAAAGAGGGCGTTTGAGGAAGTGATTGAAGGTGGTTGAGTGCCGTTGGATGTCGAGTAATGTACTGTTTGTATGGTCGTTCCAACTCGGGTATCTGAATACCAACCCACTGGTGAGTGAACTAAAATATTCAATATAAAACACGACACGCACGATGGAAAGAAACAAAGCTCCAACATGATCGTCACCTTTTCCACCTCGAAGCAAATCCCCTAATGCTTCCTCAAGTGCCTGAGAAAAGAAATCCGAAAAAATTGCGATTTCAGTGATATTGCCAAAGATGAGCTTGACGTCATCTGGAGTCATAGGGAGCGACGAGCCGGAACCTATCGAGGTGACATCCGCCGTAGAGGCAAGTGGTCCAGAAGTGGTGGGGACAGTGCGCAACGAAGCATCAGAACCGGAGCTAGACCCAGCAGGTAGAGAATGCGAAATGGGTTGGCCTAGCGAGAGAAGAGTTCATTATTGACCACTATAATAGAAAAAAAAACGTACCAAGAGCCAGGGGTATATGGACCTCACGAACAAGGGCAAGGTCACTGGCATAAGCCCGCTCAGACGACAACAGCTCATGCAAGGCATGCTGTCTCTTGGTCAACGGCGGAGACACTGCCGCGGTCGTCGTCGTCGTCGTCGTGGTGCTCACCGTGCTCGTGGGCTGTTCACCACAAGGAGAGCTATGGGCCATGTGTGGGACAGGGACAGGACGGGGACGAAGAGGAGAACGAGGAGGCTTGGTGGGAGGAGAGTTATGGGTGGGCACGAGGCTGGCGCCTGCCACTGGCTCATCCATGTGTTCAAGTTGCGATATGAGCAAGCGTTATAACTTATAACTTATGTACCCATCAGAATTCCACATGCCTAAATACATTACACCAGCTCCTCTACCGCAATATTCGTATATCTCGTCTCCCTCCCCCGTTCCCACCATCTCCTGATCTCGTGCACCGAAAAACTGCTCCCTGCAAGAACCAATATCACACCCAGATCCCTGAAATCCAGCGCTGCCGTTTGGAAAATAGCCTGTAGAAAAGGAACATACACCAATGCAAGTTGCGTGACAAACGATATCGACACTGTCGTTATCAGCATCTTGTTCTGCGAGATCTCACACCCCAGACCCCGGTTCTGCACCGCAGAGACCAGATCAAGGAACACAAAACATGTAAATGTCTGGTCGTTTGGGGTAATCAGCAAAATCGGTGATGGTGCCTGGACAGAATCATGACTTGACTTGCCATCGTCTGCTCCCGCCTCGACATACCGTCGTCGTCCAGCGCAAATCTATACACAAACAACGTCCCAAGCACAATCATTGACGCACTGAACAATACTCGGTATAACAATCTCCTTGTTATAATCGGCGCGTTTTTTTTTCTGGGTGGTCGACGCATGACTGCCGGATCAACTGGGTCTACGCCCAGACTTTGACTCGGCGGACCTGTAGGAATTTCAGGAGATAAAAATAATCTTTCAGTTGTACCTGACGTACCGTCCATGAGAATATTAATAAACAAAATCTGCATCGCATTCAATGGATTTTCCAATCCCAGCATCGTACTCAGTGTGATCAGCGTCAACGCAGCAGCAGCAGTACTGAGCTGGAACGACAAGAAATTCTGTATATTATGAAAAATCGATTTCCCTGTTCAATACATCAGCCTCAACTTCCAGATCAAACTCCAACTAACTCACCTTCCTCAATAGCAAACAAAATTGTCTCAAATGCATCATCCACCAAGATACAATCCGCTGCCTCCTTCGCAACATCCGTCCCACTCTTCCCCATACTCAATCCAATATCTGCCATTTTCAACGCAGGTGCGTCATTCACCCCATCCCCAGTCATACCCACAACAAACCCTTTTTTCTGAAACGCCTCTACAATCCTCATCTTATGTTTCGGCGTTGCACGTGCAAACACCGACGTCGATGAACATAACTCGGATAACTGTGAAGGTGTGAGTGTGTCGATAGTGGGCCCTGTGAGGACACCTGTATATCTAACCGCTTCAAATCCATTAGATTGAGCTCTCCCAACATGTAGTCCCAAACTCTTCGCAATCGATACAGCAGTCTGTTCCGCGTCTCCAGTAATCATCACAACATGCACTCCACCAGCCTGTAACAATCCAACCGAATCCGCCACTCCCTTTCGTGGCGGATCAAACATGGCTGCAAACCCTACAAACACCAAATTATCTCTCTCTTTCTCTCCGATGACAGAAGACAATAAATTCGGCGCAGGTGAAACGGCTCGCGAAGCCACCCTGGATTGCACGCCAAGTGATATATTCCCATTCACATGCCCACCAGTGAGGGTATTGATGTCACTAGTGAGATCAACAGATCCATATCCATAAGCCATAGCAATAACTCTCAACCCCCTCGAAGCGGTACTCTGTGCCTTGGTTAAAATCACCTTCCTCGTATGCGCATCTAAACCAGGCGTTGAATCTTCATTCACATAGTAGAACTTGCACCTATCCAGGATGAGATCGATAGAACCTTTGACGTAATACATTTCTCTTGCTGCACTGTCCACAACGGTGCCATTCACAGTGGCAGTAGAAGAGGGAGGGGATAGTGAGGGAGGTGCATGTGTATCGACATGGATCCCGCTAACAGCCATGTACTTTTGTTCAGAATTGAATGGCTTTTCCGAAAGTCTCTTAAATCCCTGTATCAGATTAGAATATGAACATCTCAACACTTTCCAGAAAGCTCACATTACGTCGATCACTGATTCCGGCAACACTTAACACGTTCAACAACGCAACATCCGTACTCTGCCCCACAAACACACCATCCTCGTTCCTCAGCAGAGATGCATTATTACAAAAACTCCCGATTTCTAGAGCTTTTCTCATAGCTGGAGATATTGTTCCAGCGTAAGGTGTACTAGATGACGGGTCGAAGTGGATCGTTTCGTCTACGGCGTAAGCTTCGGTTACTGTTTGTTCGTTTTTTGTGAGCGTGCCTATGTGAAATGTATGTACGTGAGTACAGCGAACCGAGAATAGGGAGATGAGCACCTGTTTTGTCGGAACAGATGACTGAGACTGAGCCGAGTGCTTCTACGGAATGAAGCTTTTTGACGATCGCTTTTCTTTTCGCCATGCGCAGAACTCCTAGTGCGAGTGTCACGGTAGTAACAATCGGTAGTCCTTCAGGGATAGCAGCAACCGCCAGTGAAACTGGAATAAAATTAGTTCAAAAATTTTACAGTGTTGACCGACGTACCACCAATAGTGAACATGTCCAGCCACGAGCGTTGTTGCAGAACCCCAATAAGACAAATCACCCCAATGACTCCGAAAGAGAGTATTGAAAGTTTCTTGGCAAGTTCGTCCATACTCAGTTGCAATGGTGTTCGCTTTTCCTCGACCTGAAAGGGAAAACATGAGATGACATTGATTAGGAGGAGGAGCAGGCTCACCTGTTGCATCACAGAAAAGATAACGCCAAATTCTGTATCCTCACCCGTAGCTATTACAACACCGGACCCACGGCCTGCCCGAAGCATCAATGTCAAACATTCTGTCGCAGGGCCCAACAACATACCATTACGAACCAAAGTCCCCATATACGCAATGCAACTCCTGTCCGCCAATGCAGCAGGTTCACCTCCCGGTTGTCCACCACTACCGGAGACATAAGCACACTTCTCATTCGTCTTGCTCCTTGCATTCGTCTCCCCCGTTAATGAGCTCTCGTCAATTTCGAGGTCTACTGCATCGGTGATCCGGATATCTGCAGGAATACGATCGCCGGTGGAGAACTTGACCAAGTCGCCTGGGACGAGTTCGTTTGCAAGCACGTGGGTTGTCTGGTTTTCGCTGCAAGGCATGTAAATAAGTGGGAGAAAGAGAAAGAGAAGAGACACGAACCGAACGACATGGCAATGGTGAGGGACGAGTTTGTTCAGTGCTTCAAGACTCTTTTCTGATCTCCGTTCTTGCACGAAACCGACTGGAGAACCGAATCACTCAGATCTTGCTCGTTTTACCAGAGGCAAAGACGCACCAGTCAAGACGATCAGTACAGCAACGGTAATACTGACGGCATCGTCTACGTTGCCCATGATTGCACTTATAGCTGCGCTTCCACACAGCAGCAGTATAAGGGGCGACTCGTATATCGTTTTGAGAAATTTGAGAAGAAGGGGCTCAGGCACCGCAACTGAGAACTCATTGTATCCGTGCTGTTCGCGCAGATGGGGCATATCTGAGTGTAGCAAACCAGACGCTAAGTTTGTGCGATAATAAGCCACTGTGTCCTGAGATGGTCCATGAAGTACATACATCTCGATGGCTGCGGGAATACGCACCTCGACACTGCAGTGAGCAAACTGAGCTGATAGGGTGTCTTTCTTTTCCTCCCTCTGCCTTGTAGCCGGCAACACATCAGTATGGCGGTTAGGCGTCCCTGTTAGAGCCAATAACGCGCGCGTCCACAGACTATTAGCCTCGACAGTGGCGATACTGGAACCGCCATCCGAGTGATGTCTTCTCAGCGTCGTACTGTACGCAAAATGATGCTCTGCATCTGGTGTGTGCAGAGAAAAGTACGACTTATCAGGGGAAGACTGACGGTAGCAGACCGAAGTTCCGCTGAAATGTCGTGTCTTGTGTTTTGTACCCATGGCTGCAAGCTGATATGTTTCTTTGGCTAGGTACCGGCATACGATTTCTCCGGACCGATTATCGGGCCGTAAAATACCGCCACTCCTGATATATATAGGAGCCGCCGAAACCTCATCATATCATTGCATATCTCTCTCCCATGTCATTTGGCAAGACGATTACCCTGTCCAATGGAGCAAAGCTCCCCAGGATTGGTCTCGGTACCTGGTTGTCCGAGACCAACGAGGTCGAGAAAGCGGTGCGTGGTCAGCACGGTTCGTCTGCAGCTACTCACCTGCAATCCAGGTCGAAATCGCTGTCCGCAATGGATACCGTCACCTCGACCTCGCGATGATCTACCAAAATCAGGATGAGGTCGGCCGTGCTTTGAAGAAAGTCATTCCTTCTGTTGTCAAGCGCGAGGAGCTCTTCATCACCTCCAAGCTCTGGAACAACGCTCATCAGCCCGACCAGGTAGAGAAGCAGCTTGATGAGACTCTCGCCCAGCTTGGCATCGATTATCTTGATCTTTACTGTCTGTGCCACCATCCACAACTGTGTACCATTTCTCATCCTCTTTCTGTCCAGTGGTCCACTGGCCCGTGGCATTTGTTCCTGGCGATGCCCTCAATCCGCCTCATCCCACAATCCCGGGCGAGTCAGCACTCGATGAGGAGACTTCTCTTGTGGACACTTGGAAAGCCATGATCGCTCTTCCCAAATCAAAGGTCCGCGCCATTGGTGTATCCAATTTCGGCATCGATTTCATCGAAGGCATTACCAAAGCCACTGGTGTTGCTCCTGTAAGTTTAATCTTATTCGTACATGTATCCATTCACACGAGAAACCAGGCTGTCAACCAAATTGAAGCACACCCACTCCTTCCCCAACCCGAGCTTGTCAAGTATTGTAACGAAAACAACGTTCACCTAACAGCTTACAGTCCTCTTGGTCACAACTGTGTGTTCCTCCACTCTCCCTCCTTCTCTTTCACTCATGACTTACTGATCTAGTGCGTGGCATCGTCCAGTTGACTGAGCACCCAACTGTCATTGCCATTGCTCAAGCACGCGATGCTACACCTGCCCAAGTTCTTATCGCATGGGGTGCCCGTCGTGGTCAATCCGTTATACCCAAATCTGTACGAGAAGACAGGATCATCTCGAACTTTAAGGAGATAGAGTTGAGTGATGAAGACTTTGACAAGATCTCAAGCATCGGCGATGGTAATTATACGAGGTAAAATTGCCTGTTTTTTTCTTTGGAGTGATGCTGACAGTAGCGTGTTGTAGGTATAACATTCCACGCAGGTACTCACCGAGTTGGTCGATTAATATCTTCAACGATCCGGTAGAGAAGGATGCCAGGGTTCAGGTCAAGATTGTTTAAGTGAATCGATTATGTATTCTTCAAATACAAATGTCATAAACCAATTTCCATCCATATCCGGACAGAAATGACCTGAGAATTCTCACCTCATTCAAAAAAAGCCAAACATGTACAAGCGGTCCGTGCGTAATTTGGGCCTGTATATAAGCGTCGCTTGTTCATATGAACAACTCATACTTACCTTGATGGCATAAGCCCCTTCAGGGAACCGGGTTTGTGGGCCGTGGAGGCCCCCCATAGCACGGCGACCTTGTCCTCAGGGGGAATCTGCGGTTTGTATGGGCTTCGGTTCATGCACCGTCCTAATATTTTCCTGTCCTGCTTCGGCCACTCTGGCTGGGCAGGCTTTTTTTATGCCAGTCTGTGGTGCTAACCCTAACCCTAAAATTTTGAGGACCAATGGGAGGGCTTGGAATAATTGATAATTTGTTGTTATTTGGAGGCTCAATATATCGATCAAAGAGATTCAAGATTCATCTGCGTCTATTTTGCTCCGAGTTGTGTAAGATGCGGAACTTGGCTCTCGTCTCAAATAGCGTAATAACGCTTGAAAATCTCCATCTATCAGCTACAACTGTGGATTTGGATGAGAATGTCCTGTATGCAATTTCAGAAACCCAGAACCTGGATGGCAAGGTGACCATTGAGATCTGGAAGATTGGCAGTTTCAAGACTGGCGGCCTGATCCAAGTGCGCAATCATTTTAAACAGTACATTTCTCTTATGATCTTCAAAGGAGCCTTTGTTAGTGACAATGTTCTCGGCAACTGCATCACCTTCAAATTTCAAATCTGTAGTATCATTCAGAGTCATAGCTGAAATGAGGTGCATTGTCATCATCACTTGTAGTGGTGATATTACTACAGTTTCTCTTGAAGATTCTGATCCCCTCGTACGCCTTCGCATATCTTCACGCAAAGGAGAAGCGGCTAAAGAAGTTGCTTTAGCCAGATGTACAGGGATCTGTTGAACCTGGGATTTTTGTTGCATCTTGGGCTCCGGACGAATCGTTGCTGTCGTTGGTGACAGGTGGGTATGCAGTTTGATTGATTGACGAATGTAGTTCTCATAGATTTTCTTGTAGGTGAAGGAAAGCTTATCTTGATGACTTCATCGTTCGAAGTCCTTTCTGAAGCGCCGATCCATACGACTGAGTTCGGACAAGGTGAGCTAACTTGGACGTCATGGGAACCATGACGTCCACTTCATCTAATGTCTTTTCTAGATGTACCCATGAACGTCGGTTGGGGTTCAAAAAAGACCCAATTCCATGGTTCACTCGGGAAAGCCGCTGCACAAGCAACAGCAACAACGAAATTCGGTTCAAGTCCAGACGATGATGGTCTCCCTCGAATAAGCTGGCGTGGGGATGGCACGTTCTTCGTTGTCTCCTCGCTGGCACCTTCCTCTTCTGAGGGATTCGTCAAGCGCATTCTTCGAGTCTACGATCGACAGGCCGTTCTCCAGTCGACGTCCGAAGACGTGCCTGGACTAGAACACACTCTCACCTGGAGACCTTCTGGAAATTTGATTGCAAGCACACAAAGGTTTGGGTTTGAGGGTGGAGGTTCCGGGAGAGTAGAGAGGCATGATGTTGTATTCTTCGAGCGGAATGGGTTGAGGCATGGGGAATTTGATTTGAGGATGGTGGATATGGGTGGCAAGTTTAAGGAGCTGGACAGTGCGGATGAGAGGAAGTGGGGATACAGAGTCAAAGAGATCGCTTGGAGTTCTGACTCTAATGTTCTGTCTGTGTGGATTGAACATGACGATGGAGATATTGGTATGTGTTTATTTAATTAAATACCGTTTGTCACTCAACGTGGTATAAGTACAACTTTGGACGATTGGGAACTATCATTGGTTGGTTCTCCCCCAATTCAACGAGTTACAAGGCCAACGTAGTATTGAACTTTTTCCTAGGTATCTGAAGCAAGAGGTTGCAGTGCCAACATCGCAAGTCGGAAAACCAGCAAGGTTTGCCTCTGTTGACTGGCATCCGGAAAATCCATCCCATCTTATCTTAACTACCCCTAGTATGCCCTCTATGCCATTCCACGTCTTTTCATCTCATAGTCTCAAGCCCAGATCGTTCATAGAGTGTATGACTGGGAAACATTCTCATCGATGTCCCAACCTCCATTTGATTCTGGCAGTGTTGTTGTTTTCGACGGGTGTATGTTGATAACTTCCTCCGATTCTAACCACCGTCTTACTATGTCCTTCGGCAGCATCTGTTTTACTCACACCATTTCGAACTCAAAATGTCCCACCGCCAATGTCCTCCCACCAGCTCCACCTCAGCCCAACTTTGCCCCGGCACGTAAAGTGCGCAGCCAAGACACCGGTTCATGCAAGCTTCTCCCGTGATGATGACGCTCTGGCCCTCCTCTGGCAGACAGGTTATCTTGAGGTATGGGAGATGCACACTCGATTAGGTCCTGGTCGAGGTAGAGTCTTTGAACAAGTTAAAGCTTGGTCTGGATTCGTGGTTGAAGAAGACACGGTTGCGCAATGGAGGCAAGTTGCGTTGAAGTCACTGCCAACGATGTGGATTATTACCGTGCTCGGATCACACTTCCAGCAGGATAAAATCGGTGTGATCAGACTCGAGGGAGAGACTGCGGTGAGACAGACATTCGAGTTGGAGAAAAGTAATTTGAGAATGTTGGATGATGGAGGAGAGTATATACAGGAGTCAGAGGGTGAGATCTATCGATGTGGGTACCGGTCAAATTTGAGCCAATTGTTTGATTTGACATTTTGTTCAGTCGCACCCGGGCTTGAAGGTTCACTTGAGCGAATTTCGCGTTTCCCTGAATTTTGTATACATACTCAATATGTGGATGTCATTCATGGCGATCAACGGGACGAACTCTTTCTTGGTCTCAGCAAGCCGGGGAAATTATACGCATCGCGAGTAAAATTTGACTCGGTAATACTCGCACCGAATGTTACATCGTTCACTGTTGCCTCTGGTTTCGTCATCTACACAACAACGTCTCACGACGCCGTATTTGCTCCACTCTCGACGGTAGCTGAGCTTGTAGGTGGTGGTGGTGTGACTATGGGGGCAATTGAAGAGGCAGCGAAGGATTGGCCTCAGAGAAAGGTTGAAAGAGGATCAAGGATTATAACTGCTGTACCAAGTACGATGAGCTTGGTATTACAGATGCCCAGAGGTAACCTGGAGACGATCAACCCGAGACCGATGGTTATGGAGGTAGTTAAACAGGATTTAGATGCGTGAGTAATCCGTTGTGCATTGATGAACGTGCAATGATCAATTGTCTATCGTCGTAGAGGAGAGTACAAGAAGGCATTTTTGGCTTGTCGGAAGCACCGGATTGACTTGAATGTCATCGTCGAACATGATCGAGCAAGGTTTTTGCAAAATGTAGCTAGTTTCGTGGAACAAGTACATGAAGTTGATCATCTCAATCTCTTCCTCACCAATGTTAGGTTGGTTTACTCTTTCACTAGTTAGCATATTACATACTAACAATGGCCTTTTGAACTCAGTCAAGGGACCCACGCATCGGAGTCTCTCGCTGAGATTTGCGATCAAGTGCGCACTGAACTCGAACGTGTCAACTTGATTAAATATGTAAATTGTATCCTTACCGCTTATGTTGTGAAGTCTCCACCTGATCATGAGGCGGGACTATCCCTCTTACTCCGTCTCCGAGGTGAGATATTTCCACTTGTTTTCATTAACCAATTGTCCCATTGCCTTCCCGGACATTTGTTCTTGAAATCGCTGTAGTGCTGATTCTGCATTGTCTATAGGCACCGATCCGACCGTAGTTGAAGATGCAGTGAAATATATTATCTTCCTAGTTGATGCAGATAGGTTGTTTGACACTGCACTTGGGATGTATGATTTCAATCTGGTGCTGATGATTGCACAGCGTGCACAGAAGGTTTGTTCTCACCTCTATGTATCATATAGGAAACACGCTGATTTTTCATTGTTGTTTTGTTTCTGTCGCGCATTTGCTTCTCGATTGATGTGATGTGGTATTGGGGTTTATATAGGATCCGAGGGAGTACCTTCCTTTCCTTCGCGAATTACGCGCGTTGGATCGACATTATCAGAGATTTAGGATTGATGATCATTTACGAAGGTACCAAAAGGCACTCAGGGACTTGAGCTTGGCAGGCATGTCATTTATATATCTTCGCTTTAAAGTTTGTTGCTTATGATTTTTGTTTTCGGTTCCGCCAGGCTCGGAAAGATTTGAAGAAGCAGTTGATTATATTGAGAAACATCAGTTGTATGATACTGCCCTGGACATTTGGAAGAATACTGATCGTTATGAGGTGCGTTTGGTTATTATTACCCCGAATCTTGCTGACAGCTTTTTTTTTACCCTACTTCCAGAGAATTCTCGAGATTTACGGTGATTGGTTGTATGAGAGAAGAGAATTTAGACAGGCAGCTTCGGGTTCGCCGACTTTTTCTAATTTTTTGATTGATTGACGACTGATATCGAATTACCTCTTGTAGTTTTTATCGAGGCCAACAAGCATCAAAAGGCGATGGTGGCATATGAGAAAGCGCTAGAATGGCAAGAGCTATTCACGCTCGCGGTATCCAACTGCATGTCGGATGCCAAGCTCGTAGAAACTGCATATCGCGTCGCAGGTGAGTCGTTCTTCAATCTATTGACGTGATGTATTCACGTACAATTATGTTAGAGGACCTCGTGTCCAGAAAACGGTATCCTGAGGCAGCACGAGTTCTGCTAGACTATACAAAAGATGTCAGAGAGGCCGTGATTGCGCTCGTAAACGGGAATAAGTTTTCTGAAGCCCAGAGAGTAGTTGAGTGTCTTTGTTTTGTTTTTCACGATTCGCGGCCAAATCGGGGTATTATAAACTGGTTCACTGATCAACCAATTCTCTTTAGATTGTGCTTAACAAGAAACAAGAGTTGTTGGAAGATGTGGTCTATCCAGGCGCACTAGAGAGCAAAATGCAGTTTATAGAAGATATCACGGAGATGCGAGAGCAAATTCGGAAGCAGGCGAGTAGGCTCCAGGAGTTACGGATCAAAAAGATTGAAGAGCCCGGTAAGTGTGTTTTCTTTTCTCAAATAGGTGGGTTACAGCAGCCTTTGAGTTGCTGCTTAATCCACCGTAGGTGTTTAACTTGATCCTTGATCTTGTGTACGCTGTTTTAGATGCGTTCTTTGGGACAGAAGATCCTGCTTTGGCCAATGTAGATGTCATGACCGAGGTGTCAATGGCCCCGACAGCCTTTACACGGTACACTGTGGCACCGTCGACTGCCTCCCGAACCTCCAAACGGAGTTCGAGGAGTAAGAGAAAGCTCGAGAGGAAAGTTGGATCTGGAAGGAAAGGTACGGTAGATGAAGAAGAGTATCTACTCAAGTCTGTCGGGAAACTGGTCGATAGGTTCAAGAATACTCGAGGTATATATATTTATTCTTGATTGGCTTGGCAAAGGGTAATGTTGAGACGGTGCTGCTAGACGAGGTACAGAACCTCTTGCCACATTTATTGCGATTTAGCTCGGAGCATCGGGAAGAGGGCAGAGAGTTGCAAAGAGATATTCAAAGTCTTGAGGAGGAACTGAGAGACACTATCACGGAGATTTGGAAGGAGAAGCCGCGGGAAGGTGAGGATGCTGGGGTTGAAGGTACTAGTGCTAATCTGGTGGATGCATGGACAAAAAGAATAGAAGAGGATGAGAAGAACAGGGTCAGTGCTATTGAACGTGTTCCCAAACCGGAGATGGGGAAAGGCGAACAGCTGTTGTTGTATGGTTACTAAGACGGTTCAATTATAGATTTAGGATTCTAAATTAGTCATCGAATGATCTCTAAAATAACAACAATTGTCCCAGGACACAGCACTTGCCACACCCGCTCGTCCGTTAATGCAAGACCCTTCTCCCCACAGCACAACCTCCCTCGCAAGAAATATTCTGCCACGCACAAATGGCACCGATCCCTTCCACGCCCCCGAGAATCGTGATTTCTGCAATGCATTTTGGGGATATGGAGACGCCGGCCCGAATGTCCTCTTCGCCAGGATGAGGGGCGCCGAGAGGACGACTGACGAGCTTATGACATTCTTGCAGGAGCGGTGAGTGGCATTGCATTTCTGGACTTTCGATGTTGTGGAAGAACGGGCTGCATGTGATGGTGGTGGGAGGACAGAGACAAGATGAATTAGTGTGGCTGATTCCGATCTTAGAATGATTATTGAAGAGGAATATGCTCAGAGACTGGATAAACTGTCACAAAAACCCATCGGTGGCGAGGAAGTTGGGTGAGCGGCTGGTAATAAAATGGAAAAATGTCTTTTTTATTTAAAATCGTGAATAGGGAACTACGCGCATCGCTGGACGTTTTGCGCAAAGAAACAGAGGCTCAAGCTGCTGGCCATTCTGGCCTGGCACAATGTCTGCGCAATGTTCTCCTCGTACAGACTGCTGAGCTTCACACGAAGCAGGTCGACCATCAGCGTACATCACAAGCTGATATGGAGAATAAACTTAAACATCGCTTGACACAGGAATCTTTCGCTGCCAAGGCCCGGGATAAGTTTGTTATCGACAAGGAGAGAATGGATGGATATGTGCGACAGCTCACTTATATGACAGGTAACGATCATTCGAGGGTGGAAGCCAAGTTGAATCGTACAAGGGAGACGGCAAAGGCAAATGAAAAGGATTTTTCCGTATTCACTCAGACGGTGACAGAACTCATGGACGAATGGCAGGATAAGTGGAAGCTTTTTTGCGATACATGTCATGATATGGAAGAGGATCGAATGGAAATTATGAAAGATGTTCTATGGTCGTACGCTAATGAGGTCTCGACGTTATGCGTTAGCGATGATCAGGTAACGTTTTAGGATCTGCTCTTGATGGCGTGGTCTGATGTTTTTGTTTTTTTTGCGACTTGAGTCTTGTGAGAAGTTACGAGATTCACTAGATCAGTTTGAGCCCGAGCACGATGTGTTGAGATTTGCAGAAGAGTATGGATCTGGCAACGAATTGCCCCAACCGCCATCCCTAGCCTCTGGTGCATCATCAGCGCCCGTTTCACATTATGCTAACTTTGAACGCAAGAGCCATCGTACGCCCAGGCCTTATACAGAACCAGATCCCTCTTTTCCAGCAGGGGTCACACAAGTCAATGGACATGTTCAGGAAAATTCAAACACGCATTCTCAGGCTACAGCACCTGTTGCAGCGTCTCTGCCGCCTGGGCAGTCACCACTGACAACAACGCCTGTTCCAATTTCTTCTAGTTCACCGACGGTAGTGGCTTCCCCGATCATACATAGGGGTCCAACTCGAGCACCATCCATGCGAGCACCTTTGCCTGGCACTCCTGCCTTAACCGATGGGACCGATGCACCTCCGGCGAACAGGATTTTGTTCTATGGCACGTGTTTCCGTGTGTCATGACAAACATGAATTGATTTTCCATCGTTTTCCTAGTTGAAGCAATGTACGACTATCGAGCTACCATCGACGAAGAATTTGATTTCCAGGCGGGGGACGTCATTGCGGTAACGGCCGCGCCGGAAGATGGATGGTGGAGCGGGGAATTGCTGGATGAGGCCAGAAGAGTAGAAGGGAAACATATCTTTCCTATGAACTTTACGCGTCTGTTCTGATTGCGGGATACGATTGGAAGCTATCTCTCATGGCTATTTGGGTGGAAGGGTAGTAGTAAGATCTATTTGTATCATGTTATACTACTTGTTTATATGATTTCACGCGGTTGCTTGGCTCCTTGTGTAAATGTACAAGAACACACGGAAACAAGGATCGGCGACAGAAAACAAAAGGGGGTATTCCTGTAGCCGTGGGCAAAAAGCTCGGAATAAGTTGAAACAATTTCTTACACTCATTCACTACTCATTCACGAACCCCGTCACGACGCACACGCTCGCTCTCTTGTAACAACGGTTTCTTTATTCACGAACGGACACGACAAGGACGAACCAACAATACGTATGTCAAAAACAAAAACAAAGACGGTGACTTCGAAGCCGTTACCGCGTCTGCCGACGACGAAAAGGAAAAGCAACGCGGGCACGACCGCGTCTTCGTGTGCATCTACCCCAAGTAAGTTTTATGTCTCTGAACAGGAGTCGTTCGCCAACAATACCGAATCCCCAGCACGGCTGGCGCGTAGCACGCAGGGTAGCAGTAGTCAATCCAGCTTCTTCGGTTTCCATTCCTCTGCCACCCAACAGCAGCGACAACATGCCCACAGGATTCACACTGGCTCTGATATTGCTCATCCTTGGGCTAGTGGTGACAGAAAGGACCGTATGTTGCCACATCTGATCAGTCAAAACACTGTCACCTATCATTCCAATTTTTTCGAGCGACTGCACCTCGAGGAAGGAGAACAAGAGGCCCAGTCAAGTGATCCGCTGGAAATTGAGGAACTCCAAGTTGAACTCCGCTCTCCTGCTGCCGGTGATCCTGCCCTGGCTTTTGGCGGTAATGCGGAGACGGTGCGTGCTACGTCGACCCCTGTAGCTGCTCACCGCCTGCCTTCGCTGGTCAGCCTGGATTCGGCCACAGCTTCTGATATTTACCAGCAGCACAGTCGACCTTCGGTGTCGTCACTACCACCACCCTTGCCGTCCCACAGGAATCGGAGTTATGGTGTTCATCCAACTGTTCCTGGTGGACACAAGCGTCGTGGTGGCTCCTTCCCGAGGAAACCTGTGGGACTGGACCACCACTTCAATGTGGAAGGAAATTGGGCGTTTGATGCAGCCGGGAAAGCATATTTCCGTGGGACGGGTAAGATCGAGGAGGTTCAAGAAGGTGGTCAAGAAACAATCCAGGAGGACCAGATGACGCTCAAGAGCCCGTTGGGGAGCACAAGCACAGTACTCGGCTTGCAGAACCAGCCAACAACATTCGAGACGACAAGTCCTTTACCACCTGCGACTTCTCCACCACCGAGACCTAGGCGCGTTGAACAAGCTGTATTGTCCCCTGGTGGGACTAACTTTAGCATTCCAAAGACTTTATTCGGACATACTCGTCGTCGTCGTCGTGTTGGGTTGGATGTGCAGTTGGGTCTCCCAATGGACTGGGATGTCCCTTTGGCAGGACGGAATACACCGCCATCAGTGCCACCACCTGCTGCTTTACCTGTTCCTCCGCCTGAACCGGTGATACAACCTGACTTGGAGGACCTGGATTTAGAAACACAGAGTTTGTTGCAGATGTTGGAGCATGTGGATAATGGAGTGAAAGATGTTGTAGCCCTACGCGATGTGCGTCGTTGTTTCGCCCTTGGTTCATAGTGTAATGACACTGACTTGGTTTTCCACAGATCTTTATCCGGACGTGTGCCGTTTATCCCATTCTCAGAAAACATATCGACATTACCTATCGCGTTGAGACGGCTCTTTTAAGTGTACATGCAGCTATCGATAGACGGCGGAATATTCCTCAATCATACCTAGACATTCGGACGGCGGAGTGGCAGGAAAAGTTTGAACTTCGATTAGTTTCCTTGAGAACGTATGATCTATCGTTTCTTTTCCCCAGAAAATTGTTTTCCCTGATGCTTAGGTTTCAGGACGGTTCAACGCCTCAATGCTCTCCGTGAATTTGTCGAGAAGCGTAAAAAGTTGACAGAGAAACACCTCGAGGTACTGTTCCAGAGGCTATTGTCGCATGAGATGAAGTACACTGACATCGCATCCAAACTCCATGTGTGTTCCTCTCGGACAATTCTGTTGAACCTTGACTTATTTGATTTTGAACAGGCCTCATACGATCGACTGAAGCTGTATCATTCACACACACTACTTGAAGCTGCATACAGGGCAGAAGCTGAAGTACATAGGGAACACAGAGCTCGGAAACGTGGATCTTATCTTCGCAAACGAACAGAAGCGAGATTGGAACGCCATGCAGGTGCCGGCGCTGGTTATCATGAACGTGGCCCTGCTACCACTTTTGAAAAGAACAAAAAAGTCACGACGCAATGATTTGACGACCTGTTTTCTGTCTGAATTCGGAATCTGATTCTGGACCTTGCATTACCACTCAATCATCTTACGACCATCTTCATGATCATCATCTTCATAGATCATCTCTCTGCTTGCTCTCTCTCCGACTATTCTTGTGCTCAAGTTATACCATGCTTTGGTGATATCTTTCATAGATCCTCTCCTTGGTTCAGATCTATCATCCTCCTTGATGTGTTTTACGCCTTGTTTTTTTCTCCTTTTCCTCAGTATCTAAAGAAACGTGTTTTCCGCTAACCGTGTATTATCAGTGATACTTCATCATCCTCATTTGTACTCGTGTATGCTAGTAGTAGTTGTACCAGTAATTTCCGCCACCAAGGGACTATTTTTTTCCAAGTTTCCTATCTTTTTTTACGAACTTTAACGAGCTACACGAAAAGCATGTTCTGTAACGAAATTTGACGCCTAGATTGCTCTCTATATATATATATTCATGTGGAGTATACAATGTTTCCTGTGATGCGTCGCGTTGAATGTTAAACAACATAGAGCGCGTCTGAGTCATGTGATGATGCTCGAGATTCAAATCGGGATATAGAGTCAAAATTATCGTACGCAAAGCGGGTGGATGGAATGGCTTGCACGTAGCTGTCCTTGCTTATCATAGTCAGGTTTGTCTGTCGAACAAATTTATTCAAGAGCTTTAGGTTGATATGATTGGTAAAAATATAGGACGTAAATCATGAACTAAAGCTAATTATAGATCTTCACCCGAATAGAGGAAGAACGGAGAATAGTTATCCCATCACCCGCAGACTGAGACTGAGACTATTCCACGATCTTTGAGTATAAGAAGTACAGAAACACGACCTAGAAGAATTGCGGCGGACTTTAGAAAACCTCAAACGGAAGTATGGGAATAGCTTTCTCCACGAAGCATTAGCTGTGCACGCGCTGGAGAAGTGGCTCCACATGGCGTGCGTGATGATCTACGCTGCCCTGAGAAAGTAGATACTATGAACATGCACTCGACTTGTACACAGTCCACCAAACCTCCGCCGTAAATCAATTCTTTGTGTCACAACATTCAAATTCCTGTAGACGGCCGCTGCTAGAGCCGAAGAAAAGGATGCACGGCCATCAAGGGATTGATTGTATTTGTGAACTTGCCCCATTTTTCTAGGGAGATAAAACCCCAACTCTCTGGGGTGCTAACAGCCATCTTAACTCCGAGTACAAATGTCACTCTGCACTCGTGCTCTCCTCACATTTCTCTTGATCGCTATTCTCGGTGGCGTCTCTGCCATACCTACTCTACTAGAACATCGGACGACTCTTTCATCGCCTCAGCCTGTGAGAGCTGACTATGGCGCACCACTCTTAGGACCCCAGAATGTACCATTGGAAGAACAGAACCTAGACCTGTTGAGTCCACCTGAGACAGACTCTGGGGAAGTAGCCAACTTCAAGTGGCCTTTCTCGTTGAGCCATAGCCGATTGACAAATGGAGGATGGGCCAGGCAGCAAAATGGTGGGTTGATCTTGGATTGTTGTCGTCAAGTTCTGAACCCAATGCATTCACATATATTGCAGTGAAACAACTTCCTGTTGCGACAGACCTAGCTGGTAAGTGTTGAATAAGGCCTTTTTCTGCAGATGAATTGATTGGGTATTTTTTTTAGCTGTGAACATGCGCTTGAAAGCTGGGGCTATCAGGTAGGCTTGTGAAAGAGCCTCGTGTTAAAATGTGGCTAATATTTTAGGATAATAGGGAGATGCACTGGCATACCGGTGATGAGGTACGTGAACTTTCATTGAGATACTGAAGAGAGGCTTACGTGTTTAGTAGTGGGCGTACGTTTTGAAAGGATCCCTGCGCATCAGCATCATAGCACCAGGTGGAAAGAATGAGGGAGTATCTTTTGTAGCGGATGTTGTACGTCATCTTTCATGTTTACTCGTCGAAGGTTTGCTAACGGTTCTACAAGAATGAAGGTGATTTGTGGTACTTCCCTGCAGGTGATCCACACTCCATCCAAGCCAAAGATACACTTCCGGAGGGTGCTGAATTTTTACTTGTCTTCGATGCTGGTACCTTTGATGAGAACGACACGCTCTTACTAACGGATTGGTTCGCCCATATACCAAAGGAGGTGCTTGCAAAAAACTTCGGGACGTATCCAGACACGACGCCATTCGACCATATACCCGAAGAACAGTTGTATATCTTCCCCTGTAGGTATTTCATATTGTCTTCCTAATTTTGCATTTCGATGATCAGCATACTAGCCAACCCACCGGAGGATATCAATAAAGACATTATTGTTCCGAACTCGGCAGATCCAGAATATGTCTTCACCTATTCCCTGTCAACTATTCAACCAACAAAATATGAGGGAGGGACAGTGAAGATAGCGGACTCGAGGAATTTTAAAGTTGCGAAGAACATTGCAGTTGCCGAGGTCTCTGTCGATGTTGGTGGCATGAGGTATATACACTTGTATTTTAGCTGATACGTATATGTGCTAATTGAATCCGGTGTGACCAGGGAGCTGCATGTTTGTACCTCTTCTAGTACATTTGAGCTATCACTGAAGGATAATTACTACGATAGTGGCATCCTACGCAGCCTGAGTGGACATTTATTATCAGCGGAAAGGCGAGAATCACTCTCTTTGCGGGACAAAGCGATGCGAATACGTATGATTTCTTCGTGAGTGTCTATGTATCCAACTCAAAAAAAAAGATAAGCTCACTCATCTTCATGCCAGGCCGGCGATGTTGCCTATATCCCACCTTCTTTCGGTGAGTTTTGCCTTGTGATCTTCTGACCAAGTTTCATCGTTAATGTTCGGCTCAGGCCACTATATAGAAAATATCGGGGACGAGCCGCTCAAGCTCCTTGAGGTACTCAAGACAAGTCTGTTTTTATATAGTAGTTTGACTGTTATGGACGATACTGAGATTTGGAGCCAGGTGTTTTCCAAGATATTTCCCTCAAGCAATGGCTGGCATTAACACCCCATGAACTCGTCAAGGCACATCTTGGCTTTGATTTGAAGTTCATCGACTCGTTCCCGAAGGAAAAGGGGGTGATTGTCACTGGAAAATAGAATTTGTCACTAGTCACTATATCGTGGTTTTTAGAGGAGACTTGACACTCCTGGAATTTTCGAATGTTTTTGTTACGACCAAGTTTACCTGCATGCTTAGCCTGGACTGTTTCGACGCTGTGGATCGCACAATGAGATTCTATTCTGCCCTGTGAAAAGATACTTCCCACGGCATCTGAATTCTTCTCCCATTCCTTTCATACCTTAGAAAGTGCAATGTCTACAGCTCATCGGCCGACATGGGATCCAGCACAAGCCAAAGACGTCAAGGGTGGTTCCCGCCAATTCTCAGTACGAGACATGGCCGCACATACTAAGCTCAAATTTCGGTATATGCCATTCCTTACTTATCCGTTGACATTCCTTTTGTTAAAAAAACTAATGAAATAGTCAAGTTGGCCAAACGTCATCAACTGAAGTTTCCAAACGTGACCTCCGCGCAGAACTCTTATTAGCAGAAGCAGAAGCTCGAAACAAGAAACGGAAAGCGGAGGGTAAGACACCTCTTCCTATTGAAGGTCTAGGGGGCCCGAATTCCGCGACAAATACACCATCATCGTCATCTGCAACTTTGACGGTGAACGGGACTGTCAGTGTACCCGTGGATAATGGCGAGGACGAGGCAAATAAGAGGAGAAAGTTGTTGCAGGAGGCTTTGGAATTGGACAGAGATGATGATGATGAGGAAAGTGAAAGCGGGAGCCAGAGTGAGAATGAAAATGGGGGAGGACAAGGGAATGGACGAACCAAAGGGAAAGCAACGGACGAGAAGAGCGAGAGGTGCGTAACACATTTACATTCCTAGTGAACTATTGTTCGAGATGGCTAAGACTTTTGCGCTGTGACAGTGAAGAGGATTCAGATGACGAAGAGGACGAAACAGCTCAGTTGCTACGAGAACTCGAGAAAATCAAACGAGAGAGAGCAGAAGAGCAAGCAAAGAAAGAGAGAGAACAGTCTGGGCAGAATGCCGCTTCGAACGACGCTCGGATAGCCACTGCGAACCCTTTGCTTAATCTTGCCGCTGCACTTGGTCAGGCACCTGCTGGGCTGAATACAACGGTTCCCGGATCCTTTTCGGTCAAGAAACGGTGGGATGACGGTGAGTCTACTGTTGCTTATGTGAAACTCGGAATGTTGATATCATCTCGTTAAAAGACCTTATTTTCAAGAACCAGGCCATGAATGGTGATGAAAAGCCGCAAGGACAGTTCGTCAATGATCTGCTTCGAACAGAATTTCACAAGTACGTGATCGATTCTCGGCTGAAAATGTTCATTGCTCAGAAGTTTTGCTTTCTTCACAGGAAGTTCATGACGAAATTTATCAAGGTATGATTCGAGATTTGAATTCGACTCTGGCTCACGATTCTTTCAGTAACTATACGGCTATACCCATATTTGCAGTCCCCTAGTATACATACACAGTAGAATCATGCCTACGACTCATGTATGACTCATGATTGGTCCCATTCATATCCCTCTGCCGCCCATTCCGGCATCTCCGTCTCAAACGCCCCGAGGCTGGTAGTATATTTCAACGCGTGCAAGAAGATATATAGCTTCTCAGGCTTTGGATCCGGATGCAGAGGCAAGTAGCATTCTGGGCAATGAAGATGCTCCGAGTCTACAGCGGTATTTGGATCTGGTAAAGACTCCATCTGCGAGATCTTGAGAGCTTCTATCGTAAATTGTGGGGGCTGGTCGACTGGAGCTGAAGCTGAAGTTACTACAGCGTCTGAAAATGCTGGTGTTGTTGGTGCTAAGGAAGCATCTGGGGTAGATATGGTGTTTGTTGATTCGACAGGAGAAGCAATGCCAGACGTAGCGCCCGACATGAGTTCACTATTGCCTTTGATAACGAGTTCCCCTTTCCCGCCTCTCTTTCTTCTGTTTGGTGGTGGGGGTGGTTTCACGGTAAGGTTTGACGGGGATAATGCACCTTTAGCGCGAAAGATCACATCTCTCCATCGGCTCCAGTCTTCGTCTTCATCCTTTGAAAGGTCATGCACAGATGTTATCGATTCATGTTTGGAACAATTATTTCAGGAAAAAAATACCTTCATACTACGAAGTCTCGTAATCACCTCAACGGCTTCCTTTGACAAAGGAACAGGTGACCCCATTCCAATATCCTCTCCTGTCTCACGTGGAAGTAATTTGGGCATTTTTCCTATTGAACCTGTATGAGCTGGTTCCACATGCTGGACTTGAGATAACGATTCGGGATTCCCTGTATTCTGGACTTGATTTTGCAAATGGTCAGGTGGTGCAGGAGCGGATCGTTCTTCACTGGGTGTTATATCGATCCCATCTTTGCCGATTTTTTCGCCCTACACAGAAGAGAGATGAGATGTCTGAATTTTCTCTGCGAAAAAATGCAGGACTGGGGCATATGAAAGACAAGACGACGCTTACCCAGATTCGTTCCTCCGAGTATATGGGATCGTTAGCTATCGGATGGCCAAGAAATTGAAGATGGACTCGAAGTTGATGAGCTAGAATGAAATCTAAATTAATACGTGCGTCTCGTGAGCCGGTCATTGACAAACTCATACGTACAACGCCCGGTCAGTGGTCGACCTATCCAACATCACTATTAGGACCAGTCCCCTAACAAAGATATGATTGGATACTTACACCGCACAATACTGCTATCAGTACTTGCGTCATATCGAATTAGATTGAATGCTGTTTTAGCGGGCTGTTATATCTATATTCAGCCCATACCGAATCGGAGATGGCTAGAAAAATGGAATTGCTACCTTCCCTTCGGGATGAACGATATTCAGACCCATCTGCCTATCAACTGTTAAGAGAGGTTCTTCACAGACAACTTCCTTACTGATAATGATGCAAAGGGTTGATGAAGATGTGAGCACAACGAAGCAAGTCAGATTTTACCCACTCAGGAAAACGACCTTTACACCGCGCAACATATTCTTTTTGGACAGTCCCAGCAACAAATTCTGTCTGTAATTCTCGTGCACGGTCAGGAGACAGCGGGATTATCATCAAACCAGATGTGAGCCGATCCAATCTATTGATAGCTACCCATATAATTTCAGTTAGGTCGGTGATATTAACAAGTCTGAAAGAGACCCACGATAGACCTTTGCGAACCCAAATTCGTTTACAAGAATCTCAATCAGAGTGTTCTTGTAATATCTGCCTGAGGCATGGACAGGCTAGGAGAAAACGAAACGAATCATGATTAGAGTTGAGCTGGGTTTTTACGGGTGTGAGCTAACGAACGAACGATGCTGCCTGGTTTATCAACAACGATGAACTGACGCTCGAAATCTTGGTAGAGAATTTTGACTGGCCGGGAAGTCACTGGAGGTTCGTGTCGATGAACGACGTTCCTGATATCGCACCGTTCGGGTAATCAATACTAAGAAAAGCTTTGCAGTTGTACATACTCGATGCGATCCCCATCTTTGAGGACTGTATCTGGTTTGGCAATTTCGCCATTAACTGTTGTCACTCCAGATTCCAAAGCATAACGCTGCAGTTCCCGTTTAGAGCGAGAGCGAAGTGGAGACATCACTGACAACAACGCACATAGTATTCCATTGATCTATCTCTGAACTCTGTTGAAACCACCTCGAGTAATTCTCTGCCCAACCAGCGCATCTTGGCCATAGTAGTGTATGGGTACCAGTACGGGACCGTTCTCCTCAATCCAGTTTGTGTGATTATGGTTTTGGTATCTACTGCAGATTCTACCATGGCAGCTTGAATGAGGTTGAAGATGATTTGACGAAATTGTTCCCGAATCGGGAGTTGGACGCGAGGAAGGTGATCTCTGGTCGATCTCTGGATCTGGATCACAATCTTCGATGTGTTCATGCGCGTCAGCAGAACTGTTTTTTAGTCCCGTGACCTTCAGACAACACAGTAATTAATTTTAATTCCTCAGTGTCACAGCCACGTCGTTCGTACTCCAATATACTAACAAACATACTTCAGACCAGTACCCTAGCCATGGCTCTTTCATGGCCTCTCATCAGTTCGACTTCCATGTCTTCTGAATACGGAAAGTCAAGACCGACCCAGTCACAACGGGTTAACAGGTAGTTGACATGATTTTCCCTGTTGGCACAAATTGCATCAATCTCCATCACTGACAGTTCTCCATCAAACCAGGAAAATACATCTTCAAGGTCCCTATTTTAGATGAGCTTCTGCACTGCGGGATCTGAAGAGATGGGACAGACTTCTTAAAAGCTTGTAGCCTATCTAAATAGCCCGGGCTATTCGCATTTTCAGCCAAGGACCGCTTCAGCCGTTCACGGATTTTGAGCAATGAGGAGGTAATACACAGTCTGGGTAGTAGCTCAGACTCGTCCAATGAGACCTGTGGTTAACCAATCTCAGCTGCAGCAACTCCTGAAATAAGTTTTGACATACCAAAAAGCTTTTGCATTGCGATTGCAATTTCAGCTGCTCGAGCAGCAAGCTGATAGTCGTTTGAATGGTTCGTTTCGTTTGATAAATTGCTTTAGCTTCGGATCGTCGAGTCATGGGTTCATCCACCTTGAAAAGAAGATCGGGCTGCTCATTGTGAAACTCTCCTACATTCGCGAACTGAAGAAGTAGACCCTGTTTACGCAATGGAATCTCCATACTTGAAGCAGCTTGTCCCGGATTGTTATTGCGACGGGCAAAACTTTCTGGATTTCGTCGAGGTATAGAGATATCTGGCCCAATCGATTGATCAAATGGGTCTTGATCAAGTAAGTGAGCCGTATGATTCCTTGTCGTTGGTCCCGAGAAGTGAGATTTTGGAAGCTGCTCTTGAGTTTGAGGATATCGTACTTGTGGTCGCCTTGTAGCCCGGGGTAAAGTACTTAGCACTTGTTGCTGGTGTGACCGGGCCTGAAGAAAGTTCCTGTGCTTTCTACCCTGTTGGGTGCTGGAAGCAGCTCTGACCGGACGAGGGAGAGGAAGAGCAAAGGAAACATTTCCCTGTGGTTGAGATGGAGTAGAAGTGGACGGATCAACGACGGGTGGCTCAGGCTGTTGGTTGGATTGCCACCGCCACCGCGAGGGTTTCTGGTCAGCAAACGATGCCTCAAAAATTTGTCCCAAGTTCGCGTTACAGGACTGAACAGCCATGTGCCGTGCATCTTGACCCATCTGTACAATCTCGGGATTGAATTGCGTTATCTGCTTTCTAGAACAGAAGAGTTTGGTGAAGAATTTGATCAGCATCTAGGGATTCAGTGCTAGAGGATGGATTAGGTCAACTGGAGAAAGGAAAAATCACTGCCATCCTGCGTTATATAGGATACAGTAAACAGCACGCCTTTCTGGAATCATGTGCCGGTGCGATTACGCGGCACCGAATATACTGTGGATTGTTGCTCGCAGATGCCAACAAAACACGGCACGTCTATAAATAAATGATTACCCAAACGACCTTCGTATAGGGCTTCAAAGGGTCCTTGCACTCCTTGGTCAGCCACAGACAACGTCAATCTCACTAGACTGCAATGCATTCCAAGCCAGAGGATTCGAATCGCAACTAGAGCTGGAATAGTTCGATATAGTGTATAAGTTCGTATACTATCATGTGAACATCATCTGATGTTCAACGCCACCCACCGTTGAGCCACTGGGTTTCTTAAACAAGATATCAGAACAGCCGAGTCATTGACATAGCCTCCTACTCAATGCATATTCCTCGTGGCATTAAATGAATGGGTTAATAAGCGTATCCTAAGTAATCGTAGAATAAAGGTACATGATAGATCGTATCTTCACCGTTATCATTATCCCTCCAGAAAATCTAATATTCTTTGTTTCCTTTTGCGATATAATTTCGAACCCAAAAGTCGCTTGAATGTTTTGTAATCCAGTCACAATCCTGAACAAATTTCGGTGATAATGGCACGGCCGGTAGGTTCCAATGACCATAGAACTGGCCAGAGTGCTGCGATTCCACTTGGCACTGCTGTAGCAAACCGGAGTCCCCTAATAGAGTGCTGTGTGGAGCATGTGCCGATGTCGACAAAGGGGTCTTGGTAAGCTGTGGCTGTGAATGGATGTCTCCAGCCCCGCTTTCTGCTTGTTGTGAAATGGAAGCTGCTTGTACATGGAAAGCAGTGAGATCCTGGACGTCGTATCTGCACTTGGGAACATTCCGAGGCGAGAAGCAAGGCGAAGGAAGCATGCCAGGATCCGGAGCCACTGGTGTGACTTGCGAGGAAAACAGGCCCTAAGTGCTCTAAGCACATCGTACCCAATAATGCGTCCGAGGAGAAACATACCTCTATCAATTGAAATTGTACGTTAATTCTTCTCGTACACTCCATGTTAAATTGTAGTTGATCTTCTGCTGTTAAAATCCCGTGCATCTGAAGATATAAGTCCTGCAATATGCTAAAGCGGGATATCATCAATATCAGCCATGATATCTTATTCAAGGCAATTCACCTGTGCGTTTTTTCAAGGAGATGAATCGGAATATTTGCTTTGGGAATACTGTTAATTTTGTATGCGAGAGCTGTGACTGCTTGAACCAAGTCAGCTCTGGAATTGTTCCAGATCCGGAGAGAGGATTCATGTAGCGCTTGCAGCCCCCCCTGGAATGATTTTGAAAGATACATTGTCATCATCATACTGCATTACCAAAAGCGCTTCACATACCAAGGTCATATTATTGTTCATCTCCATTATGTTACCACAAATCATGATGCTCGAGTTATACAAGACATTTGTACGTCTATTCGGATCGCGGAGGTCGAAAATGGGCACTGTCCTGCAGGCTTCTGATCTTGTCTGGGGTGGTGGCGAGAAGCCAAAAACAGGAAATGCAATGGAGGATACGGCCTCAGGTTGTTCATCTTTAGCTTTTGCCTTTCCTTTCCCCTTTGGGTTCCGGAGTGGACCAACCGATTTCCCCGGGTCTTGTGAATGTAATGGAATTGGAAGGCCAGGAGGATGAGTTGGAGGCCGCTGTTGGCTTGTAGAAGCGATGGCCACAGATTGTCGTTGGTGAGCGTTCGCCTCCCGAACGACACAGGAATCAACTAATGATCCTATGTCCGTCGTATAGGGAGAAGTTCGATGTTGTGTTTGATCGTTTGGGACTTGAAAGGCTGCTTGCTCGACCATGTCAGAATGAGTGTCCACAAAATGAGGTGGGGCAGCGTTGACGTTAGTGGTGTTGAGGGCGTTGGGAACTGCTGAGGACCGTTCCAGTACCGTTGCCTCTTCATTCTGTCGAACAAAGGCACGAGAACCTTCGTAACTAAGATATGATATCGGCAAAGGAGAAGAAGTCATCGGGCCATCGCACCACGGCTCCTGGTGGCTAGTTATAGATTGTTCAGGGGGGTTTCGCGCTTGTGAAGCTTCAGCATCCGGAGGGTTCGATGATTCAGGCTCCAATAAAAGAGCAGAGAGGGCAGTATTCGGGAAGTTTGCAAGCCTCCTAGACCTAGGTGTACCAGTACCAGTGGTAGGTTGTGATACTTGGTCAGCGTAGGGAAGAGATGCTGTATCCTTTGAATCGCGAGGAGATAAGTTCGGAGGAACAGGGACGGGCGCCTCTCTTTCGTGCTGAGAAATATCGTAGTTTCCGTGAGAAACCTCCAGTGGTAATGATTGTGTTCGTGATTGAGGTGCATGAGGTAATGTGACAGCGGCGGACTCGGAGTTCGGCTGGCTGGCAGCAGGTTCAGCTTCCGAGGGTGTAGGATTGGGTAGCGTTTCTGGCACTTGGTTTTGCGACGGATCACGGGCGATGTGGTTTGGGTCCGGGATCAAAGGATCATTACTCGATCGCCTGTCCTGCGCTGCAGCCGACTCAATGTTGTGAAGGGATAGATCAGTTCGTGTGCCGAATCGTCGTGCGGAGGGATTGGTTGAGGTGAGAGTGGAGGGTAAACAAGCTATAGCAAGTCCTGCGTTATCGTAGAGGGTGGTCGTGCCCGCCTCTTGACGGAAATAAACTTGACGTAGTTTTCCACGTTGTTTATGTCGGTCTACATATTCTTGCTTAAGATGCGCCCTCAGCTCCTTGTATACCTGCTTCTGATGCCGCCATTGGATATCAATCCTACTCCTCTCATTGAACGCGTCAAGCTCGGCTTGGGTTTTGGGTTTACGACCTAAAAGTTTCCGTATGAGCATCATTTCGCAGACCAGAATCAAAGAAGCTGATCGGGGAACACAGAAGGGTGATTTGGAAGAATCTGCGGCGTAACAAAGGGTGTTTTAAATAGCAATCTAGACAAGAATCCTTTTGAGTACGATCTCAGTTTGTTCATAATTGCATTCCTCCTTTGGAATAATACGAGGTCGTCACCAATGACAACCAGTTCCTTTGTCCAGTTCCAAACAATAGATGCACATTATTGTTTCTGTGACAATGGTGACATCGGTGACATCTCCACAGAAATTGTTCCCTACAGTCAGCAAAGTCCGATCAATTCTCAAAGATGGCAAAAATAATTGATTATTGTAGAAAGCACCTCAAAAGATGATCAGGTGAAATTGGATGTAACTAACATGCAAGAAAAAGAAGCCAAAAGTTGTCCTGTGGGGTTGAGAAAGTTCTTCAAGACACCTATTATTATAACCAGTTTGCTATTTATTATCCTGAAGTATCAATTAATGAACCATCAGGATTTAGAGATCAGTGGCAAATGAATCAGCCACAGTAGATGTGAAAAAACCTGAGGTAAAGGAAACTACTTTAGAAGATATACAATCAAATGCTCTCAGCAGATTAGTAAACTAATTGATGGATTCTTCTATGATGAGAATGGGTCTTGTGTATTCCTGTCCTTGAGGCCTTCATAGATATGGTGTAGGAAATTAGAAAGACTCTGATAGAGTGTTACTAGTTGAATCCTTACTAAAATATTTAGCAATTCCTTAGTAATTACTAACTTACTAATTGTTGAATGTACATTGCTTCTTTCTCTTGTATCACCATCTTGAATGGTAGTGCCTATGAGAGAACTAGTGAATAAACACTTTCCTATACCTGTATCAACTCTAAAGTCTCAGAATATGGCTAAATTACCATCCAGAATGGACAT
>Ga0157368_1000079_pt1 | contig 41646 bp, 27 predicted proteins | sample AttbisABBM3_FD_113146 | JGI IMG/M metagenome (GOLD analysis project Ga0157368, IMG submission 113146) | Fungus gardens microbial communities from leaf cutter ant in Botucatu, State of São Paulo, Brazil - Atta bisphaerica ABBM3 | ecosystem: Host-associated > Fungi > Mycelium > Unclassified ... | reverse complement strand
TCGCGCCGCCTTCGAAGCCGCCCTGGGCGCACCGGTACTCGACGAGATGGCGCTCTACGAACGCCAGCAGCGCGAATCCCTGGACGCCGCCCTGGCTGCCCTCGGTCGCCCCGCCTAGAATGACGGCTCCCGCGTCGGCGGCTCAGGCCCCGACGCCCGCCCCTGGCAGGCAGCCCGATGTTCACCAAACTCGATCCGACCGACTGGCAGCTCATCCACCTGCTGCAACAGAACGCCCGCGCCTCCAACGCCACCCTGGCGCGCCAACTGGGTCTGGCCCGCACCACCGTGGTCACCCGCCTGGCGCGGCTGGAGCGCGAGGGCATCATCCAGGGCTACGGCCTGCGCCTGGGTTCCGCACTGGAACAGGCCGCCGTGCGCGCCTACTGCGCCATCAGCGTCCTACCCCGCAGCACCGCCGGCGTCATCCGCGCCCTGGAAAAGATGATCGAGGTGGAAGAAGTCTCCTCCGTCAGCGGCCAGTTCGACTACCTGGCCTTCCTGCGCTGCACCACCCACGAAAAGCTCGACGAGCTGCTCGACCGCATCGGCAATCTGGAGGGGGTGAAGCAGACGCAGACGTCGATCATCCTCAACCGGAAGATCGATCGGCGAGGTGGGGCGACCTAGAGGTTTGCTACTGTACTGAGAGAGGGGCAGTCAGCCGTCCGACGATCTCTGGTATAGCAAAATCGTCGGAGCAGCCTGGAGACGTCTGCTCTCATGACACTGCGAGCATGATGACAGCGCGCCCTGGCCCTTCAAAAGGCTGTCAGGCCCACTGGCTCTGCCCAACCAACAGGATGAAACCATTAGCGCCGGTGGTCAGTGCCTGGTTCTCCGCCGAATCGGAAAAGGACTGCAACACGTTCGCGCGGCTCAGGCCATTACCCAGGTCATGTAGCCAATAATCGATGCCCGCGGTCTCGCCGCTACGACCGAGGACATTGGCATACAGCTGGGTAACGTAGGTGCGGTTGTCCGCTCCCGAGAACAGACTCTTGAACTCGCTGGAGGCGGTGAAAGACTGCGCGATGGTCTGGCTGGTGGTGCCCTTGGCGTGGTCGTACATCCAATAGTCGAGACCCGAGTAGTCCGGTACACGGTGGAAGGCCGCGTTGTAGAGGCGGGCGATCTGCGCCTGATCGGCGGTCAGGACGTAGAGATTGCGATCGCTGAAATTGAGCAGGTTGATGTCATGCAGGTTCAGCGAAAGATCACCGCTGTTGCTGGTAAGCGTCACGACGTTGCCTGCCGATTGCCATTTGTAGGTATTCGCCGTTCCATCCAGCTTGAGGATGTCACCGCCACCATAGCCATACAGGCTACCGCTATGATTCGCATCCAGGGAAAGACGGTCCTGCTCGAAGCGGTCACCGTATTTGCTTCCACTGTTTATGCCTAGACCCAGGGGACGTGAACTGTTACCCCAGGCCATTACGTCATTATCTATGCTCGCATTGAAGTACCAACTCCAGTTGCCGATGTCATCCAGGCTCGCATAGGTGGAGCGTGTATCGGCAGCATCGCCGGATGACAATACGCCATGTACGTAGCCGGAGCTGTCCAGCAAGGGGCCGCCTGATGCGCCGGCACCCAGCCCCGTGGAAAATCCATAGGCAGCAGCATTGGAAAAAGGCGTCGCCGTACCTGTGTCCTCCATGAGGCCCGTACCTCGGCCCGGATAGCCCAGTACCGTTCCGTTGAACGCTGCGGTAGCGCCAGGCTGAATTCTGAGCGTGCCGGTGACTGAGCCTAGATCGACGTTGAAGCCCAGCAGCGCCAAGTCGTATTGGGCTTCCGAAGTCGCTACCAGGCCATCACCATTGGCGTCCCAGTTACCCACGCGGGTCGACCAATCGGTGGCCATGTAGGTGCCCAGCGGGGCCGACCAGACCCCCGTGGCGTCGTTGACGAAGGCGCCTGGCGCGACCATCACCTGAATAGCGGTCCCGCCATGGCTGGCGTTGAAGACCATGTGATCGGCGGTAAGAACATCGTTGTCGCCGACCACACTGCCCGAACCACGAAAGATGGAGCCGTCGGGGAAGATGGATTCGAGGTAGACAATGCTGCTGTAGGGGGCAGCACGGCTGGTGACTTCATGCATGTCAGGAGGACCTCCTTGTGCCAAGAACTTAGCCATTCTAATCGTCTAGACCCGTTGCTCCAGGGCATTCGTCGGCCAGGACGGCCGTCTGGCGCCGGCTTTTCGGCGTGACGCCTTGTTGAGTGCCGCACGCTTCCGATCACATATCTGTGATAGCATCGCCAGTCTTTTTTGTGTGAGTCGCTCGCACCTCGTCTTATAACTTTCGGAACCGTATCGCGATGGCCCAAAAAACTGCTCTGATCACCGGTATCACTGGCCAGGACGGCGCCTATCTGGCGCAGTTCCTGCTCGGCAAGGGATACAAGGTACTAGGCCTCAACCCTCGGCGTAGCACCTCGGACGTCAACCTGGCACGTCTGGAGTGGTTGGGTATCGCCAAGGACGTCGAGCTGATCGATGGCGACCTGCTTGATCTGTCGGGCCTCATCCGCCTGTTCCAGCAGTACCAGCCCGACGAGGTGTTCAACCTGGGCGCCCAGTCCTTCGTCAAGACCTCCTGGAACCAGCCATTGCTGACCGGCCAGGTGAGCGGCATCGGCGCGGTCAACGTGCTCGAAGCGGCGCGTCTGATCAAGCCCGACGCCCGTTGCTACCAGGCTTCCACCTCCGAAATGTACGGCCTGATCCAAGAGCCCGAGCAGCGCGAGACCACCCCGTTCTACCCGCGCTCGCCCTATGCGGCCGCCAAGCTCTACGCCCACTGGATGACCGTCAACTACCGCGAGAGCTTCAACCTCTTCTCCTGCAGCGGCATCCTGTTCAACCACGAGTCCCCGCTGCGCGGCCTGGAATTCGTGACCCGCAAGGTCACCGACGCCGTTGCCCGCATCAAGCTCGGCCTGCAGGACGAACTGCGCCTGGGCAACATCGACGCCAAGCGCGACTGGGGCCATGCCCGTGATTACGTCCAGGCTATGTGGCTGATGCTGCAACAGGACGTCGCCGACGACTACGTCATCGCCACCGGCCGTACCACCACCGTGCGCGACATGTGCCGCATCGCCTTCGACGTCGTCGGCATGGACATGGACAAGCACCTGGTCATCGACCCGGCCTTCTTCCGCCCCGCCGAGGTCGACGTGCTGCTGGGCGATCCGTCCAAGGCCCGCGCCAAGCTGGGCTGGCAGGCCACCACCACCCTCGAAGAGATGATCACCGAGATGGTGGAAGCCGATCTGGCGCGCCTGAAGCCCCTCGCCCGTGCGTGATTTCGCCGGTCAGCCGGTCCTGGTCACCGGCGCCAGCGGCTTCGTCGGCAGCCATCTGCTGCCGGCGCTGGCCGCCGCCTTTCCGGCCGCCGAGCTGCACGGCACCTGCCGTGACGGCTCGCTGCCAAGCCAGGCTCAGGTCGTGGGCCATGCCCTCGACCTGAGCGATACGGCTGCCACCCTGGCCCTGGTGCAACAGTTGCAGCCAGCGGCCATCGTCAACCTGGCGGCCTTCGCCAGCGTTTCCGGCAGCTTCGCCCAGCCCGAGCGCTGCTGGCAGGTCAACCTGCACGGCACCCTCAATCTGCTGACCGCCGCCGCTGCCCTCGAGCAGCCCCCAGTGTTCCTGCAGATTGGCTCCGGCGACATGTATGGCGCCAGCTTCAAGCGCCATGCCGAGGTCGACGAGCAGGTGCCCCTGCATCCGCTCAACCCCTATTCCGCGAGCAAGGCCGCGGCCGATCTCGCCGCCGCCCAGTTCGCCGCCACCTCCAAGGTGCGGGTGATCCGCGCGCGACCCTTCAATCACAGCGGTGCAGGTCAGGGTAAGGGCTATGTGCTCACCGACTTCGCCAGCCAGATCGCGGCCATCGAGCGCGGCGAGCAGCCAGCTGTGCTGCGCGTCGGCGATCTCAGCGCCCAGCGCGACTTCCTCGCCGTGCAGGACGTGGTCGCCGCCTACGTGGCCCTGCTGGGTCACAGCGAAAGCATCCCCAGCGGCACCGCGCTCAACATCGCCTCGGGTCGCCCGCTGCGTGTTCAGGAGCTGCTCGACACCCTGATCGCCCAGGCCGCCTGCCCGATCCAGGTCGAGCAGGACCCCGCCCGTCTGCGCCCCAGCGACATCGCCCGCGCCGTTGGCGATGCCGGCGAGCTGCGCCGCCTCACCGGCTGGCAGCCCCAGGTCGAACCTGCCGCCCTCGTCGCCCAGGTCCTCGCGGACTGGCGCCAATCCGGTTCCTGATCTCTGCCCATGAATTACTCGCTGATCCTCAACTTCACCCGGCAGGATCTGATCGATCGCCATTCCGCCTCGGTGCTCGGCGCGGCCTGGACCTTCATCCTGCCGCTGGTCAACATCCTCATCTTCACCCTGGTGTTCTCCAACATCATGGGCATGCGTCTGGATGCGCTGGGGATGCAGTCCCTCGGCCAGTACAGCTACAGCGTCTACCTGGTCACCGGGTTGCTCGCCTGGAACTGCTTCGCCAACACCCTGACCCGCATCACCCAGGTGTTCCACGAGAAGGCCCACCTGCTGGGCAAGGTCCGGCTGTCGCTCTGGTCGTTGCCGCTGTACATCCTGCTCAGCGAGACGGTGCTCTATGCCATCTCCATGGGCTTCTTCGTCGCCTTCCTGGCAATCATCGGCTTCCATTTCCCCGCCACCGTGCTCTGGTGGCCGGTGATCTTTCTCTGCCAGCAACTCCTGGCCTATGCCCTCGGGCTGATCTTCGCCATCCTCAGCGTCTTTCTGCGCGACATCGGCCAGATCGTCGGCGTAGTCATGCAACTGTGGTTCTGGCTGACCCCGGTGGTCTATGTCATCACCATCATGCCCGAGCGCTGGCATCCCTGGTTCGCCGCCAACCCCTTCTATTACATCGTCGAGGCCTACCGCGCCGCCCTGATCCAGGCGAGCCGGCCGGATCTGCTGGCGATCGGCGGCCTGATCCTGGCGGGCGCCGTGCTGCTGGGCCTGGGCATCGTTCTGGGGCGCAAGCTCGAACGCGACATCCGCGACTTCATCTAGCAGGCCTTCGTCATGCTCCGCGTTTCCCATGTACGCAAGGAATTCAAGCTCTATAGCCGCCCCGCGCTGCGCCTGAAGGAAATCCTCCTGCGCCGCAGCTACCACACCCGCCATGTGGCGCTGGAAGACATCAGTTTCGAAGTCCGCAGCGGCGAGACCCTGGGCATCCTCGGCCGTAACGGCGCCGGCAAGTCCACCCTGCTCAAGATCCTCAACGGGGTACTGCTGCCCGACGGTGGCGAGATCGATATAAAAGGACGGGTCACCGGCCTGCTCGAACTGGGCACCGGCTTCGACGGCAACCTCACCGGGGTGCAGAACATCCTTGGCAATGGCCTGCTGCTGGGCATGACCCGCGAAGAGATCGAAGCCAAGCGCGACGCCATCATCGAGTTCTCCGAGCTGGGCCGCTTCATTAATGAGCCCATCCGTACCTACTCCTCCGGCATGGTCATGCGCCTGGCCTTCTCCATCGCCATCCACGCCGACCCGGACATCTTCCTGGTCGACGAAGCCCTGTCCGTGGGCGACGGCCACTTCCAGCAGAAGTGCATGAGGCGCATCAAGGCCTTCCGCGCCTCCGGTGGCTCCATCATCTTCATCTCCCACGACCTCAACGCCATGAAGATGCTCTGTGATCGCTGCATCGTCCTGAGCGAAGGCCGCGTGGTCGCCGACGACACCCCCGAGGCGGCGGTCAATCGCTACAACCAGCTGCTCGGCGCCGACCGCGAAGAACTGGAAGTGGAAGCCGAAGAGAGCGGCTACGGTACCGGCGAAGCCCGCATCGAGTCCGCCGTGCTGCGTGGCGTGGGTTCCGGCAGCGATACCCTGGCCTGTGGCGACATGGCCCATCTCGACGTCCGCGTCAGCGCCCGCGAGCACCTGCCCGAGGCCACCCTGGGCATGATGATCCGCGATCGCTTCGGTCAGGACATCTATGGCACCAACAGCTTCCTGCTCGGCGTGCCCCTGGTGCTCGCCGCCGGGGAAGAGCGGGTGCTGCGCTACGAATTCCCCATGCGCCTCGCCCCGGGCAAGTACACCCTGACCCTGGCCCTGCACGAAGGCCCCGACCATACCCGCCATTGCTACCACTGGCGGGATAACTGCATCCGCTTCGAGGTGGCCGGCATCCTGGGCTCGGTCTTCGGTGGCCTGTGCGATCTCTCCGCCGGGTTGCACGACGTGACCCCCGTTACCCAGCCCGCCTAGGTTCTGCCATGCCCGCTTCCCGTCCCGATCTCGCCCCCTGGTACGCCCTGCTGAGCCTGGAGGGTGAGGCGCTGCTGCGCGCCGCCTATCCCTACTTGCTGGGTCGCGAGATCGATCCCGAAGGGCTGGCGCATCATCTGCAGCGCCTGCGTTCGGGGGAAGACAAGCTCGAACTCCTGGCCGGCCTGCGCGACTCCGCTGAAGGCCAGGCTCACGGCGCCCCGGTAGCCGGTCTGCGTGGCGCGCGCCTGCGCCGCCGCTGCCGCCAGTTGCCATTGCTCGGTAGCCTGTTGCGCCGCTGCCCGAACGCCCAGCGCCAGCAACGTGACGCCGCGCGCCACCTGGCCCTGCATGAACGCCTGGAAGCCCATATCCAGCGTCAGGAGCAGCACTACCGGGTGCTCAGCGCCGAACAACAGGTGCTCGCCGCCCGCCAGGCCACGCCCGATCCGGCCCTGGCCGAATTGCGCGAACGCCTGCGCCTGGCCGAGAACCTCAACCAGGAACTCCGCGCCCGCCTGACCGCCCTGGAAAGCCCGCCGCGCTCGGTTGCCTCCCAGACGGCAGTCGCGACCGCTATCCAGATACCAGTGGCGGAGGCTGCTGAAGCGCCTGCCAGCAATCTGCCCAGCGGTACCGTACCGGATAGCTTCTACCTGGCCTTCGAAGATCGCTTCCGTGGCAGCGCCGAAACCATCAACGCCCGATTGTCCTACTATCTGCCGACCATCGCCGCCAACCCGGCCCTGGCCCAGGGCCTGCCGCTGGTGGACATCGGCTGTGGGCGTGGCGAGTGGCTGGCCCTGCTGCCGCCCGCGGTGCAGCGCCTGGGCATCGACCTCAACGCCACCAACGTCGAACTGTGCCGCGCCCGCGGCCTGCCCGCCGAGCACACCGACGCCATCGCCTGGCTGGCCGCCCAGCCGGCCGGCAGCATCGGCGCCGTCTCGGCCTTCCACGTCATCGAGCACCTGGGCTTCGAGCGACTCAACCAGCTGCTCGACGTCTGCCTGCACGCACTGGCACCGGGCGGGTTGATCCTCTTCGAGACCCCCAACCCCGAAAACATCGTCACCTCGGCCAACTACTTCTGGACCGATCCCACCCATATCCATCCGCTGCCGCCAGCCTTCACCGAGTTCCTGGTGCAATTCAAGGGCTATGCCCAAGTGGAGATCCACAAGGTAAACGCTGTGGAGCCCGAGCACCGCCTGCACGAAGACAGCGAAGTGGCCCGCCACTGCGACCGCTGGTTCTACGGTCCACAGGACTATGCGGTGATCGCTCGGCGGCCTTAGAGCCTGTTCATAATCTCGCGAGCTAGAGCCAAACAAGGCGAAAAGGGCTGAGGAAGCGGAGTTTACGAGTGGTAAATGAGCATTACGACGGGGCCGCCCAGGCCGGGCTGGCGACCCAGGCCATTTTCAACGCGGTTTGGCCGACGCGCAGCAGATTTTGAACAGGCTCTTAGGGCGATACCCTACGGTTTCAAGCCTATCCATCGGTCGTCTGGATGAGTTGAGCCTCTGGATCGTTTGGAACAGCACTAAGGGTCATAGCCTGGTCTTTTCCCGAGAGTGCGCAGGAATCGTTAGATCTACGTCTTTTTGAATTGTGAATTAATTCCGTTTTTGTTGTGGACTATGTCGCCTGACTTGTATCCTTAGTCTGGATCTTCGAGCGGAGCTAGCCGCTTGGCTACTGCCAGCTCGAATCGATAACCATCCTTCAGCTAGGGACAGCCTGAGGTCGGTGACGACCTCTACCGGAGACCAGGGACATGGCCATTACCGCAACGCAAATTCAAAACCTCTACATTGCCTATTTTGGCCGCCCGGCTGAGAAAGCCGGCCTGGACTATTGGAGCACTCAGACAGATCTGACCGTCAGTAAGCTCAGTGCCTCCTTCGCCCAGCAGCCTGAGTACCAGGCCGTTTACGGCGGTCTGGCCCGCTCGGACGTCGTGGCCAAGCTCTATCAGAATCTGTTCGGTCGCGCGGCGGCAGGTAACGAACTGAATTACTGGATTTCCAGTGGCGACATCAGCGTAGATCGCATGGCCCTGGCGCTGGTCAACGGCGCCCAATCCACGGACCGTGACCTACTCAATAGCAAGACCGAGTTCGCCATCGCTATCACAGCGGCCAATGGTTCTTCGGCAGATATCGCCACGGTGAAGCAGGCCTTCACCAACGCGGAACTCAGCGTCAGCGTCAACGGTAAAACCTATACGCCAGCGGAATTCGCGCGCGAGGTCGGCCCCCTCAGCCAGTTCTATCAGTTGGCTGCAACCCAGGTGGCAGTCGTCGACCCCACGCCAGCGATGCCTAGGCCCGCTCCGGGCGGCGGCTCATCCGCTCCTTCTACGCCTGCGCCTGTAGTGTCGACACCAAGCAAGCTCTCCTACGCGGTGAACGGTCAGAAAGGCCTGCAAGACGACTCCGGGAGTTCGGTGAGCACTGTGCTCTATCCCGCCAGTACCAGTGCGGCCACCATCAAGCTGAATGATGCTGCGGGTTCGGCCAATATCGTCGTGGACGATGCCAGCACCCTATCCAGCCTGACCTTGAAAGGTACCGTGGTTGCCGGTAGCGATCCGTTGAATGCAAATGTCACGTTGCGCCTTTCCGAGGATGGCTCCACCGATGCTCTAAGCCAGCTGACAGTGGTGATCAGTGCCGGAAGTACTCCGCCACTGACGACTTCGCTCTCGCTCTCAAACATGAGCGGCCTGACTACCGTCGATGCATCCGCCTCCACCACCAACCTGATCGTGGATACCCGTAAGCTATCCGGCTTGGCGCAGCTGACGTCCGGTAGCGGAGATGATCTCCTGTACGTCAGGCACGGTAACCACACCCTGGCCGTGAATGCCGGCGCCGGAAACGACACCGTCAAACTGGACGATGCCTATGACTTTACCGCGATTGCGTCTCAATCGACGATAATTACCCTTGGTGCCGGCCAGGATACTCTGGATGTTCGTACCCTGAGCAATCTGGGGCAGACCCTTTCTGTCAGTACGCCAGGCGACATCGCGAACGCCAATGCCCTCCTTGGCAATAGCCTGATCAAGGTGACCGATTTCACTGCTGGAGATAAGCTCGTTTTCGGATCGACCTATTACGGTGGTGCCGCCGGCGGCCAATTCGTCAGCCAGAGCGCGTCCCAGCAGCAGGCGATCAACTCGGCGGCGACCCTGGCTGAAGCGCTGCAACTGGCGGCTAGCAATGCTGCCGGGGGAAACAGCCTCGCTCGCAGCACCGCCTTCCAGTATCACGGCAATACCTACCTGTTCCTGGACCATGCCTTGAGCGCTACCGTCACAGCGGGCGACGGTCTGGTCGAGCTGACCGGCTATGTTGGCACCTTGGATGCCGACAATTTCAGCTTCGTCGCCAGTGCGGATGTGCTGCGGTACAGCATTGGTGCCCAAGGTCTCCAAGACGCTAACGGCCGGGTATCGGACGTGCGCTATCAAGCCGGCGTAAGCGCCGCCACCATCGGATTGCAAGACGCGCAGGGCGGTGTGGAACTCAATCTCAACGATGCCAGTACCCTGACTGCCCTGACCTTGACAGGGAGCACGGCGGCGGCCGGTGCCAGAATCGTCGTCTATGAAAACTACACGACCGACCAGCTCGCCACCCTTAACCTGAATATCAGCGGTGGTGACACCATCATCAGTGCGGTCGATGTGACGGCCTTGACCAGGATCGATGCTTCCCAATCCAGCGCTAACCTGACCATCCAGGGGTTCATCCAGTTCGGTTTTCCTGCCGCGCTGGCTACGCTCATCAGCGGAAGCGGCAACGATCATCTGATCTTCGCCTCGGGCAAGGGCGCAATGACCGTCGATGCCGGTGCCGGCAACGATATCCTAGAGCTCAACGGTGCTGCGGGCAGTGATCTGAACGCGGCCTATGGGCTTTCCATCACCCTGGGAGCGGGTAATGACGTGCTCAAGCTGAATGGCTTGGGCAATTTGCTGGGTACCTTCGCGACCGGCAATGCCGCCCAGGTGTCTGCCGCCAATGCCGCCATCGGCAAGGGGCTGATCAAGGTCAGTGACTTCTCGGCGGGTGATAAGCTCGATGTCTCTGCGATCTTCGCTGATGCCGGCACCGGTAGCCTGACGCGCCAGAGCACTGCTCAGCAGAACGCCATTAGCAATGCCGCGAGTTTGGCGGAGGCTCTACAGCTGGCAGCCACCAATGTCTCAGGCGCCGTAGCCCATAGCACCCTGTTCCAATTCCAGGGCAATACCTACCTGTTCATCGATCATTCCACCGCGGCTGGAGTCACTGCTGGAGATGGCCTGATCGAGCTGACTGGCTTCGTCGGCACCCTGGATAGCCAGAACTCCACTATCGCCGCCTAGTCATGCGCTAAAACCTTCCTCTTGGGAGTAGGGCGTGCCTGTTATCTGGCGAGGGGTAGCCGACCTTGAGGTCAGGCTGTATGCCCATTCCAGGAACAAGCCCCTGCTCCAGTCACGGAGCAGGGGCTAATGCCAATCAGTTAAGCCTGCGCTTCGCGTGTTGGAAAGACATGGGTGGCGGTGTGCTAACGGATTGAGCTTGGATCTGGCTTTAGGCGTGCTATCACGACCGCTTCTACAGTGATCCTCTGTAGAGCAACTGTCTGCTCGCGTTATCTCGGCCATGCCGGTGCGCCGTAGCGACCGCTCCTACAGAAGCATCACACCCTGTAGGAGCGGCCCACGGCCGCGATAAAGCAGCACAGATCAGAGGTCCAGGTGGTTGCCCGTGCAACAGCCTGGCCTTGGCCCAATGCCGATCAGTTACAAGAAACGCCGCGTCCCTGTGAAGAGCACACGGCGTTTTCTGTGCTCGCCAAGGTAGCTGGACGCGCAGTGTGGACTGCGATCAGGCCTTGACTGACTGGCATTAGGAGCAGGGGCTTCTTCAAGGACCAGGTATCAGACGCCCGCGATTCCCAAACCAGCGATGCTGGCGCCCTCGGCGAAGGGCGCTCCTGCCAGCTTGATCACCGTGTCGGCTGCCGCATAGGTCGTGCCGCTACCGGTGCTCTCCACATAGACGTAGGTATTGCCCCCAAAGAGGAAGACGCTCAACCCATCATCGGTCGTCGCGCCCGCCGCGGCAGCATCTAGCGCCGCCGTCAGGTCGGCTTCGCCAGACAGATCCTGCACGGCGTTCTGGTTGGAGGCCACTACCTGAACGCCCTCAAGGGTAATGGTATCCAGTGCACCGGCATTGGCCCCGCCTGCCGCCCGGTAGTCGGTGAGGGTATCCAGGGCGCCTAGCGTCGAGTGGTTGGTGGCGGTATAGACGAAGTTGTCGGCTCCCGCCCCGCCGGTCAGGGTGTCCACGCCAGCGCCACCGCTGAGGGTGTCGTCACCCGCGCCGCCCTTCAGGGTCAGGTTGCCATTGGTTTCCGCACTGCCATTGATAGTCACTGTGCTGGCGACAGCTGAGGCGTCGACGGTCAGGGTCTTGCCTGCGCCTACCGTGCTATCGGCCAGCGTTAGGGCATTGCCGGTCACGTCTCCCAGGGTCAGGGTGGTGTCGTTCGCCAGTACCACGTTGTCCAAAGCACTGGCCGCGATAGCGTCGGTCAGCGTCACACTGTTCAGGCTGCCCGCTGCCAGGTCGGTACCCGTGGTGATGGCTTCCAGAACGCTCTGGACATCGCTCAGGCCGCCGTTGAGGGCGGTCAGGGCACTGGCGCTAACTGTCCCGGTGGTCGCGCCATCGATAGCCACCAGATCCGCAGCGCTGGCGCTGGTGCTGACGAGGTCGACGGACACGTTAGCCGCGTGAACCAGCTCGGTGGCAGGTGCGCTCAGCAGCGCCTTGGCCTGCTCGACGCTCGCGTCGGTGATGGCGGTGACGCCCGAGGCATCCAGCACGCCCGCGGTAGCGGTATCCAGCGCCGTCAATAGGGTCGCCGTCAGGGCGCCGGTATCGGTCAGGGCGATGGTGCCTTCCCCTGGGAACTGGATAGTGGCGGCATCGGCGCTGGCAATGCTCAGGGTGGTGCCGGACGGAACGGCGATGCTGGTGATGGCGCCGCTTACCGCCGAAGAGCCGGCATAGGTACCATCGCTGCTGAAGAGCAAGCCGCCATTCTGCGCGGTGGCCGTCAGGGTGGCGCCTTCATTGGCAAAGGTCACGGCGCCATTGCCGTCCAGCGTGGCGGTGAATACCGGGGTGGGCTCGGTGGGAGGGGTATCCGTCCCGGTTGCCTGGGCTACGGCGGCGGCGACCGCCGTATCGAGGTCGGCAATGGACTCATCGCTGGCATCGATGCTGTTCAGGAAGTCGCGCCCGACCGCCAGCGCGGCCGCCTCACTGTAGCCCGTGGCTCCGCTGGCATCGACACTGGCGGTAAAGGCATTGGCGGCAGTGAGCTTGTTGCTGGCCGCGGTGATGTCGTTGTCCTGCGCACCCATCAGGATCGCCAGGGCAGCCTGGGCCTGATCAACGGTGCCACTTTCGATCTGTTCCTGCCAATAGGCGATACCGACATCTTCGGCATCGCGTTTGAACAGCGTGGCGTAGATGGCACTGATGGTTTGCTGGGTGTTCATCTGGCCATAGAGCGCGGTGGATTCTTCCGAGGCGGAAAAGCCCGACAGCACCACCGACAGATCGCCGCCCTGGCCGTCCACTTGGTCGGCCCAGTAGGCGAGACCCGCCGGATCGGCCGGACGCCCCAGGTAGGCGAGATAGATTTGTTGTATTTGGTTCACGTAATCCGAAGCAGCCATCGTCTCAATCCCTCTGCGATATGGGCGCAAGGCCCAGGGACTGTGAAACCTATCACGGCTAAATAGAAATACTATTAGCAATTATTGCGCGAAATGAAACGACGCTGATGGAGCTGGGCTTTTTCAGGCAGGCCTGGATGTCTGGCTCGGGTTGTTGCTGATGTCTGCTATCAAAAGGCTAGCGGCTAAAAGATATGAGCTGACAAAAGCGTTGTTGAGCCAACACCTCGGCATTGCCCTCCATCCTTTCCAAGGCCAGCTATTTATTAAGGAAGGCGCAGGGGCTGCTGGGCCAAAGGTGTTCAGGGCTGCAAGGGAAGGAGTTCGCGCGAGCACACACTAGGTCGGGTCCTCACGAATCGTTATAAGCCCAAGGCATTAACGTTCGTGAATGGCGGCAGCTGGCCAGCCTTGAGCGGATGTCGTGGTTTTCCATGACCAACAACCCTTCGCTCAAACGACCGTTCGTCCGCAAGCCTGCGCGACCATTGGTTGAGCGGTAAAGCTGGCTATGGCCGCAGACGGTCAGAAACCTGGATCGAGTGGTTCCCTTCACGCTGCTTACAGGAGAGCTCGTGGCGTCAGATTTATGGCTTTTACCCGCTGTTTAGGTCCGTTGGCGGAGCATTCGACGGTCTATGCCGACAAGTCGCAAACTTGAACCTCTGTAGCAACGTCCTCGAGGGCGTGTCGACCCAAGAGGTCGCGGTACGACCATTCGTTCTGTCCAAAGCGTGAAAGGCTCTGAAGAAACGCTTGTTCCCGTCACAAAGGTCTGTGTAGGATTGCCGCCGATGTCGTCACTTTGTCGATGAGCTGCACATCCAGGATGTGAACCTCTAGGCAAAGTCACCATCGAAACGAAACCCATCATGGGGGCTTCGCCCCAGCAGTTGGGGTGAGGCAACAGGCCGGGGCCGACGGGCACCCATCCAGAGACGGAAGGCCTGAAGTCGAATTCGACAAATCTTAGGAGATGCAAGGAAATGGCTGTTACCGCTAATCAAGTACAATCCCTGTACCTGGCCTACTTCGGTCGTCCCGCTGAACAAGCTGGCCTGACCTACTGGACCTCCCAGACCAATGCCACCGTTGACCAGATCAGCGCCGCCTTCGCTCAGCAGCCTGAGTACACCAGCGTCTATGGTAGCCTGAGCCGCGCTCAGACCATCCAGACCCTGTACAACCACTTGTTCAACCGTACCGCCAGCGACACCGAGATCAGCTACTGGAACGCCAGCAGCGACGTTAGCGTTGATCGTATGGCTCTGGCCTTGGTCAATGGCGCTACCGGTAACGACGCGGTCAACCTGGCCAACAAAGTAGGTATCGCTCAAGTACTGACCGTTGAAGCAGGCGCCAGCGCTTCTGCCCAGACTCTGGCTACTGCCGGTAATCAAACTACCACCACCACCACCACCAACAACGTTACTACTACTACTGTCGGCGCCAACTTCGGCACTCTGTACACTGGTACCGCTGCTGCAAGCGCTTCCCAGCAGGCTGCTCAAGCGTCCACCAACGCTCTGGCTGCCTTCAATGGCCAACTGAAGTTCGGTATCAGCGGTTCTAACATTGTTAACGGCAATGGCGCTGCCTTAGGTGTCACCCCCTCCGGCACTCTGGGTACTACCTCCTACACCACCCCGCTGACCTTCGCTGGTGTTACCTCCGCTGCCCTGACGGCTGTCGACGCTAACGCTCCTTTCATTATCCTGCCGGCTGGCAACACCGTTACTAGCCTGGCCGTGAACGGTACTGCAGACGGTGGTGTTACTGGTGCCACTATTACCCCCCTTCTGACTTTCGGTGAGAACACCAACACTGGTGCTACCCAGCAGCTGACTTCCCTGCAGCTGAACCTGTCCAACACCACCACTGCTAGCCACCTGGCTCCGACGCTGGTTAATATTGCGGCTACCTCTATCACCTCTCTGACCACCATTGATGGTTCGGGCTCTTCCGCCAACCTGGGCATCAACGAGGTTTCGAGCGGTGCTAGCGCTCTGACCAACCTGACCACCCTGAACACTGGCTCGGGCAACGATACCCTGGTTGTCAGCACCATCGCTCCCAACGCTCAGACCACCGTGGCTGCTCTGACCGTAAACAGTGGCGCTGGCGCAGATACCATTACCGCTACTGTTGGTACCTCTGCTCTGACCATCAATTCCGGTGACGGTGCTGACGTTCTGACTCTGTCTGCTGGTGCTGGCGTTCTTACCGTGAATGCCGGTGCAGGCAATGACTCCGTTACCCTGGCTGCCACCGGTACTGTCGCTAACACTGTGACCGCCGCTCATAACGAAGTCATCACCCTGGGTGCTGGCAACGACACCGTTACCTTCAGCAACGTTGTGGCTAATATCCAGAACTTCACTGCTGTAACTTCCAGCTCCACCGCTGCCCAGCTGTCCGCTGCCGATGCCAATCTGAAAGCCGGTATGATCACCATTACCGACTTCAATACCGCTCAAGACATGCTGTCCTTCACCAACACCGCAGGTAACGGCAACCCGGCCAACAACACTGTGGCCACCCTGACCAATGCCCAAGTTGGTGCTATCTCGGGTCAGTCTACCCTCGCTCTTGCTGTGGAGCAGGCTGCTTCCTACCTGAGCAGCAGCGTTAAGGCTGTCGCTTTCCAGTACGGTAGCGATACCTACGTGTTTGTTGACAACGCTGCCGGTACTGCTGCAGTCGTTAACAGCGGCGACACCCTGATTCAGCTGAGCGGCGTTACTGCTTCCCAGCTGAGCAGCGCCAACTTCACCCACGCTTAATTGCGCTAGGTGTTGTGAAAACGGAGAGCTTCGGCTCTCCGTTTTTTTGCCTGAAAATTAGGCTGGGTAATCACCTAGCTTCATTCAGGTGGAGGATGAGTGTCGTCGGCAGCTGTAGGCTCAGCTAAAACCCTTCGTTCGTGGAGTTCATACCGCGCTGACTTGTCATTAAATGAACATATAGTTAGGCGGCGAGATCACTGGGAATTGGGTGGCTTTAAAATTCCTTATTCAGGCTGATTTCTGTCGCCAATCCAAGAGCGACTGTTCGAACCATTAGCATTTTTATCCAGAGTCCGGTTCGGGGCAGTGGGCTGACTCTTCTCAGTTTCAGGCTATTTCCAACGAGCGACATCTCACTGGTACTAGAGTTGGCTATCAAAGCATGACTTGAATGCTTTCCCGATGTTGCGAGAAACCTGAGCATCATCCTCACCAAAGCCGCGCTGGCTGCGGGCTGCAGCGTTCCAGCTGCGACATCCTGTCGATTGACAGCACTCCGCATTTCGTCGGCTGTCATTGCAATTTAATCTCTTAGCCTTCAATTTTTAATAAATTCGTTAAATCGATAGCAAACCTTGGCACGGGCGCCGTTTCTGGATTGAACGCATGGCCAATTTTCGGTTTCCTATCGCCGATAACGAGGTACCCAAGAGCCCTCGACCTTCCTTGCATCTCCTAGAGGCCAACCCGGACGCGGCGCGGCCTTTTCTTTTGCCTTTCGAAAGGTGAGCTGAGCGGCGTTTTGGCTGCTCTTAGGTAGGCATGCCGTGGCTGCGTCGCCAGCGGGCGTTGCGCCCGCGTGCAGCTTCGCGACGTCTAGTCGCCGTAACGCCGAATCCGGGCGCCACGGCGTTGCAGGTCAAAGGTGCAGGCGGCATCCAGGGTGCCGCCGCAGTTGGCCAGATCGCGGCGCACGTCCTTGACCACCATAGCCAGGCGGTCCGGGCAGCTCAGCTCGGCCAGCGGAATGACCTTGGTCATGGAGCTATCGCCGTGACCGTCTTTGACGGTGAGCAGCAGGCTGCGGTCGGCTGGGCGTTGAGTGACTTGGCAACTGTGGGGTTCGAGGGCGGTGACGAGGCATTCGATGGCGTCTTGCATGACGGATCCTCCTTGAATCGGCGAGGTGTGCTGGGGGGAGGGTAGAGGTCCACCCAGAGCAAAGGTTCAGCCGCCTTACGCCAGTCCGTCACGTTTCGGTAGGTGTCGTCACCTCCTGACCAGGGCGGGCACGCCGTGGCCAGTGGCCAAGCACGCGCCGCTTCACTTCATGTTGCTGAAGGCCGCTGAGGTGCGGACATCGAAGTTGGTTCGGTCGCTATCGCCCAGGCCACGCACCATGGCCAGCACCAGCGTCTGCGGCTTGACGTTGCCGTTGTTCAGCTCGCCCACCCAGTAGTTGAGCCCCGCGGGTTCGGCGCTGCGGCCGATGACGTTGGTGTAGACCTTGCTCACCAGGGCCGCGTTATCCAGGCCCTGGTATTGGCCACGGTACTCCGGGCTTTCGGTGAAGCTGGCGGCGATCTGGCCCACGTTCATTTCACCGGAGGCCACGCGGTTGGCCCAGTACTGCAAGCCGGCGAGGTCCGAGGCGCGGCCCATGTAGGCCAGGTACAGCTGTTGGATGCCGTTGAGGTCCGCCTGGGTGGCGGTCTTGGCCGCTTGGGTGCCGGGGCCGAAGTTGCTGCAGCTGCTGCCATCCAGGTACTTGGCCAGCGTCGGCCACTGCGGTCGGGTCTGGCCGTTCACCGGTTCCACCGACAGATTGTAGCTGCCCCAGCCGGGGCCGGCTGCCCAGTAGGTGGCCGGGATGCAGTTCTGCTTCAGGTAGGCGAGCATGTTGTCCATGATCACGTTCCAGCGCGGATCGCTGTCGGGCACGCCGAATTCGCCGATGAAGCCGCGCTTGCCGTTCTTCTTCAGCCACTCCACGAAGGGCCGTACCCGCTGCACGCCGTAGTCGTCCGGGAAGGCAGCGGCGCTAGGGTTGGCGTAGTTGCCGCCACCGCCGTCACCGTCGAAATAGGTGTGGGCTTCGAAGATCAGGTTGTTGGCCGGATCGCGCAGGGCGAGCAGTGAGTCGTTCCACTGCGGCCAGCGCGTGGCCTCGGCCCAGCCGTTGCCTTCGATGAAGATGGGCCGCACGTTGTCCACGCTACGCACGCCATCGATGCCGTACTGGGCGGCGATGGGCCATTGGGCGGTGGCGTCGTGGGGCTCGTTCATGATGTCGTAGCCGTAGAGCGAGGCCTGGCTGCTCCAGCGCTGGGCGATGCGGGTCAGCACATCCTGGTAGTGGCCATAGGTGACGCTGCCGGTGCCGATCACCGTGCCGCGGTATCTCATGTAGTTGTGCAGGTCGAGGATGATCTGCATGCCGTTGTTCTGCGCATAGCCGAAGGTACGGTCGATGAGCGCGGCATAGGTCGGGTCGAAGGCTCCGCCCAGGGTGGGCTGCAGCCGTTCCCAGATGATCGGGAAGCGGATCAGCTTGACGCCGCGTGCCCGCCATTGCTGGAAGTAGGCTTCCACGGGAAAGATGTAGTTGCGCTCGTTGAGGCCGGGCAGTATCTGGCTGGCGAAACCAGCGCCGGAGAGGTTGAGGCCGACCAGTTCGACGGCGCGGGCGGCTGGCGCGGCGATGCCCAGCAGGGTGCTCAGGGTCAGGAGGCCGCCAAGGGCGGCGAACGTCTTGCGAAGGGTCATGAGGGTACCGGAGGATTTGCTGCCCGCCGGGCTCCTGCCCGGCCTGCCAACTACGAAATTCTGGCGACTGTCCTCAGCCAAGGTCTGGCGCTTTCTTGACGCCTACCATCCCTTTTCAAAGGCTATGCCAGGGCGGCGGTGATTCGTCATCCTCTGCTGCATCGGCGGTATCCGGCGTTTCTTGATGCTGTCCCGACGAGGAGTCTAGGACCGGGAATGGCGTGGGCGTTCATCCTAGGCGCTTGAGCGGGTATCCTTGCGCTCTTCTCGCGATGGCCCGGCCATCCTTCCCCTGTCCGACCGAGCGCCCCTTCGATGTCTACCCCTGGCCCCGACCTGGATCTTTCCCGCCTCGATGCCCATCTCGTCACCCTGATCGAGGACATTCGTCAGCGCACTCGCGCCCTGCAGCCGGTGGCCGAACCAGCCGCGGTGAGCTGGGAGTCCCTGGCCGACCTCGACGACGAGGCGCTGGTGCGTGCGGCCTATCGTTATCTGACCGGGCATCCCATCGAGCCGGAGCGGCTGGACCACTACCTGTCCCGCTTGCGTGGCGGCGAGGATCGCTACGACCTGCTCGCGGCTATCCAGGCCAGCCCCGAGGGGCAGCGCCAGGCCGCGCCGGCGCCCGGCTTGCGCCGGGCCGCGCTGAAACGGCGCCTGCGCCGGCTGCCCGTCATCGGGCGGCTGCTCAGCCTGCTGCTCGACGTGGTGGGGCTACCCGCACGCCAACAGCGTGACAATGCACGCTATCACCGCTGGCAGCAGCAGCTGGCGTTGCAGGCCATCCTGCTGCAGCAGCAGAGTCATCTGCTGGAGTGGCACCAGCAGCGCTGGCAGGTCTTGCAGGACCAAGCGCCCGAGGCACGCCTCGGCGAGCTGGAGCGCGAGCTGGCCAAGGTGGCGGCGCAATTGGTCCAGACCCGGGAGCAACTGGACCTGGATGAGCAAGAGTTGCGGATGCGCCTGAATCTGCTCGAAACCGCTCCCGCCCTGCCGCTGGCGCCGCAAAGTGCCGCCCTGGGCGTACCCCTGGCCCTGGAACGGTCGCTACGCGAGCATTTTGCGCTGGACGAGCAGGCGCTACGCGGGCTACTCGGCTTTTATCTGCCGCTGGTCGAAGAATGCCTGCCCCTGCGCGAAGGCCTGCCCCTGGTGCAGCTCGGCTGTGGCGCTGGGCAATGGTTGTCCAGCCTGCCGCAGGGCATTACCGGGTTGGGCGTGGAAGAGGATGCCGACGTGGCTGCTGAAGCCGCGGCCCGCGGCCTGCCCGTGGTGCAGGGCGGGGCCTTGCGCTGGCTGAGCGAACAGCCGGCGGCCAGTATCGGGGCGCTGTGCGCCTTCGAGCTGGCGGATCGACTGGATATGGCGCAGCTCTCCACCCTGCTCGATGAGGCGCTACGGGTACTGGTCCCGGGCGGCCTGCTGCTGTTGCAGGCGCTCGATCCCGCCCAGGCTTCCAGTGCCTGTGCCTTCTGGCTCGATCCGGCTCGCCAGCGCCCGTTGCCGGCACCCATGTTGGAGTTTCTCTGCCGTCACAAAGGCTTTGCTCAGGTCGCCATTCAGCGGCCGCTGGAAGCCGAGCTGTTGCCGGACGACCAGCAAGGGGAGCCGCTCACCTGGCAACACTATGCCGTGTCGGCCTTCAGAGCCGGAACGCCATGACCCAAACCTTCTCCGCCTTCCATCAGTGGGCCCTGGAGCCGCTGCCGAGCCCTGCTGGCTGGGCGTATCTGCTCGGACTGCGCGACGTCGCCCGGCGTGCCGGCCTGGCGGCGGACATCTATGCCGACGGGCCCCCAGCGGCGTACCGTGATGAGGTGCATCCGCTCGACGATTACACGGCTGCCGGAGCGGACGAATTGCTCCTGGTGCACGGGCAGCCCCGTTCCACCGGGGAGCGGCGCCTGGCTCGGTGCCAGGGGCGGGTCCTGGTATTGCCGGGCAGCGAGGTGGAGGCGGCTGGTTTGGCCGCGACGATTGCGCGTCTGCCCGCTATTCGCGGGGTGTTGAGTGGTGAGCGACAGGTACTCGAAGCCCTGTATGCTCGGGACGTCACCGTTCCGGTCCGCCGCGTCGAGTCGTTGCACTGGCAGCTACCACCGGTCCCCGCGCCGGCCGATCTGGATCACCCACGCCCCTTCACGGTGCTGGTGCACGCCGCCGAGTTGCAGCACCAGGAGGCGGCCAGCGGGCTGTTGCAACTGGCGCAGCTGCCCGGCGCCGCCTGGCGGCTGTGCGTCTATGGTGACGAGCAACCCGCGCCGCGCGCTGACTTTCTGGCAGCCTTGGCCGCCGTGGAGCGGGTGGAGTTGACCGTGCTGTGCGCCGCGGAGCCGTTGCCCACGGTGGACCTGGCGTTCAGCCTCGAACCGGCACCCGACCCGGCCTGGCTGTTGCGCGTGCTGGCGCTGGGCATTCCCTTGGTGGGCAATGCCCGGAGCGAGGCCGGGCGGGAAGTCCTGGGCGACGGCTATTGGCCGCTGGAGTCGACCGCACCGGCGCACAGTGCCGCGGTCCTGCAACAGCTGATGGACAATCCGGCACTGCGCTACCAAGTGCAGCGCCGGGCTGCAGAGCAGGCGCGCCGCTGGACGGCAGCGGGCTTCTACGCCTGGCTGGCGGACTGGTTGGTCACAGACGGGATTCTCCTGCCACAACCCCGGCAGTTGCAGGTCGACGTCCGGCTGGAAGGTCCCTTCGACAGCAGCTATAGCCTGGCGGTGGTGAATCGCGAGCTGGCCCGCGGCTTCGCCGCCACGGGCGCCACGGTAGCGCTCAGGGCGACCGAAGGACCGGGTCCCATTTCCGTGTCCACCGAGTTTCTCGCGGCCGACCCTGCCAGCGCCGCGGCCCATGCCTGTGCCGATCAGCCGGCAGGAGCCGTGCTGCGCCTGCTCTATCCGCCACGGGTGAGCGACATGGCGGGCGATGTCCGGGTGCTGTCCTGCTATGGTTGGGAGGAATCCCTGCTGCCGGTGGAGGCGGTGGCCGGCTTCAATCGCTATCTGCAGCTGGTCACCAGCATGTCGTCCTATGTGACCCGGGTGCTGGAGGACAATGGCGTCGACGTGCCCGTGGTGACCGTCGGCCTGGGCGCCGATCATATCCTGCGCACTCCGGCGGAGCCGGCGCTGCTCGGCCGCGCGCTGCCCGGCAGTGCCACGACGCTGAAATTGCTGCACATCTCGTCCTGCTTTCCGCGCAAGGGCGTCGACGTCCTGCTCGACGCCTATGCCCGCGCCTTCACGGCGGCGGATGACGTGGTGCTGGTCATCAAGACCTTTCCCAACCCCCATCACGATATCGCGGCCGAGCTGGCGGCCTGGCGCGCGCGGCATCCCGTGGCGCCGGCGGTCGAGCTGTTCAATCTCGATCTGCCCGAGGCGGCGATACGCGCCCTCTACGTCTGGGCCGACGTGCTGGTGGCGCCCAGTCGCGGCGAGGGCTTCGGCCTGCCCCTGGCCGAGGCCATGCTGCACGACTGCGCCGTGGTCACCACCGGCTATGGCGGCCAGACGGATTTCTGTACGCCGGAGACCAGCTGGCTCATCGATTACCGCTTTACCCGCGCCCAGACCCATATGCAGCTGAGCGGCTCGCTGTGGGCCGAGCCGGATACCGACCACCTGGCGCAGCTGCTGGCCGACTTCGCCGCCGCGCGCCGCGAAGGACGCTGGCAGGCCCTGGTGCGCTCGCGCCTGCTGCGGGCCGACCGCCTGATTCGCCGGGACTACACCTGGGAACAGGTCGCCCGCCGCACCCAGGCCGCCATCGCCCGGGTCCGTGCGCTGCCGCCCTGCAAGCCACAGCCGCGGGTCGGCACCGTCACCACCTGGAACAGTGCCTGCGGTATCGCCGGCTACAACCAGCAACTGATCGCCGGCCCCCTGGCGGCCACCCAGGTGTTCGCTAATCGCCACGTCGCCCTGATCAATCCGGAAGGGCAGGAGATACAGCGGGTCTGGGACCAGGGTGGACAGGATTCGCTCGACGATCTGCTGCAGGCCCTCGATCGTCAGCCGGTGGACATCCTGCTGATCCAGTTCAACTTCGGCTTCTTCGGTCTGGTGCCCTTCGCCCGCTTCCTGCACGAGGTGCATCGGCGCGGTATCCGTACCCTGGTCACCTTCCATTCCACCGCCGATCTGGATCGGCCGGGTGATCACCGCAGCCTGCGACAGCTCCGGCTGGCATTGCGCGGCTGCAGCCGGTTGCTGGTGCATAGTAGTCACGACCTCAATCGCCTCAAGGACTTCGGCCTGGCCGACAACCTGATGCTGTTCCCCCACGGGGTGATGCCGCCGCCCAAGGCGCTGGAGCTGCCGGACGAGGCGCAGGCCCTGGCCGGGCGCCGCATCGTGGCCAGTTACGGCTTTCTGCTGCCGCCCAAGGGCATCCTGCAGTTGATCGAGGCCTTCGCCGAGGTTGCCGCTGAGGACGAAGACCTCTACCTGTTGTTGGTCAACGCCCAGTATCCGGTGCCGGAAAGCGCGGCCCTGGCGCAGGAGTGCCGCCAGCGTATGGCGGAGCTGGGCCTGGAAGGCCGTGCCCAGCTGATCGATCGTTTCCTGGACGATCGCGAATCCCTGGCCTGGCTGAGTCTCGCCGAGGTGGTGGTCTTTCCCTACCAGCACACCCAGGAGTCTTCCAGCGCCGCGGTGCGCTGGGGCCTGCTGGCCGGCAAGCCGGTACTCTGCACGCCGCTGGATATCTTCGAGGACGTGGACGAGGCGGTCTATCGACTGCCCGGTACCGATGCCAAGGCCATCGCCCAGGGCCTGCGCGAGCATCTGGCCTCGGCACGGCCGGCCCGGCAGGGCGAATGGTTGCGCAGCCATGCCTGGCCGGCCATCTCCACCCGCGTCGACGGCCTGTTCCGCGCCCTGGCCCAGGAAGCCATCCGTGATCGTTCGGACGTTCAGTCTTTGCAGGAGCCTTCATGACCACCGTTGCCGACCGCCTGGCCGTGCTTGATCGGCCGCTGGGCCGTACCCTCTACTATGGGCTGGCCCTGTTGCTGGGCGTGCTCTACGTGGCGCGGATCTTTCCCTGGGACTTTCTCACCGGCCACTCGGGCTTCTTCTTCGACAACCGCACCGATCCGACCCAGCACATCACCGGCATGTGGGCCTTCGTCCAGGATCGCTGGCGCTTCCCCTTGCTCTACACCCAGCTGCTGAACGCCCCGGAAGGGCTGTCGGTGGCCTATACCGACAGCATTCCGCTGGCGGCGGTGCTGTTCAAGCTGATCTATCCCTGGCTGCCGACTGGCAGCCATTACTTTGGGGTCTGGACCCTGGGCTGCTACGTGCTCCAGGGCGTGGCTGGCGCCTATGCTGCCGCCAGCTTCCGCGGCCGCACCCCAGCGGCCCTGCTGGGCGGCTGCCTGTTCGCCTTGATGATGCCGGCGCTGATGATCCGTATCCCCCATGCGGCGCTGAATGCCCAGTTCCTGCTGATCCTGCTGCTCGGCTGCTATGCCCGGCTGCAGCTCGGCCAGCAGTCGCCACAGCGCTTCTGGCGCAATGGCACCCTGTTGCTGGCGCTCGCGGCGACCATCCATCCCTATCTGATCGCCATGCTCTATCCGCTCTACATCGCCGCCTGGGTGAGCCAGGGATTCCAGCGCTCGGCGCGCTGGTCGCAGGTACTGGTCGGGCTGCTCAGCCCGCTGCCGCTGATTGCCCTGTTGCTCTATGTGATCGGCTACCTGAGCGTGCGCCAGGGCCTGCCGCCGGCCGAGGTCGGCTACATCGAGTCCTCGATGAATCTCTTGTCGCCACTGCTGGGGACCCAGTTGGCGCCGAGCGTCTTCCTGCCCTCCAAGGGCTTGATCCTGGATGCCACGGGCCTGCAGATCGATGGCCACAACTACCTGGGGGTAGGGCTACTGGCGATGCTCCTGAGCATCCTGCTGGTGGCGCCCCGTTGGTTGCTTGGCCAATGTCGGCAGCATTGGGTCATGCTCCTGGTGTTCGTCGGGCTGACCCTCTATTCGCTGTCCAATCGCATCTACCTGGGCGGTACGGCGCTCTTCGAGTATCCACTGCTGCCTGGCGTCGAACAGCTGGCGCGAATCTTCCGCGGCTCCGGGCGCTTCTTCTGGCCGGTGGGTTATGGCCTGCTGATCCTGGCGCTGGGGTTCTATCTCACCCGTGCCCACCCCGGTTGGCGCCTGGCCTTGCTGGTGCTGATCGTCATCCAGTACGCCGATACCCGTCATCACCGGGGCTATCTGGTCGAGGCGGCCAACCGCCAACCGCATTTCGACTATGACCGTGGGCTTTGGGATGCCCGAGTCGCGGCAGCGCACGAGGTATACCTGCTGCCCAACTACGGCTGCGGCGGCAAGCCCTTCGATGCGCTGTTCCTACAGTATTTCACCGCCCTGCATGCCGTACCATTGAACACCGGCTTCATCGCCCGGGTGGTGGGCGATTGCGAGGCCAAGGCGGCGGTACTGGACCAGCCGTTGCATCCTGGCCAGCTGTTCGTGTTTGGCCGTAGCGAGAACGCCTATTCCCGCGAGCGCATCGAGCAGGCCATGCATGGGCACTATGCCCAATGGTGTCGTGAAGAAGACATAGGCACTGTCTGTGTGATCGGCAAGCCTTGATTTACTCGGAGATCGCCTGGTGGGTTCAAAGCCTAGCCAGGCCTTCGTCGCATTAAGAGACCTTGGCAACACTGCCAGGATGCGAACAACAGTGAATTCAGGGGTAGTGAAGGCGTGAACAAGTATCAGCAGCGGATCGGCTATTTGCTTCCGGCATTGCTCGGTTTTGGATTTTTCTGGGCTATATTCGGCTTGAAGGTGGCCAATCCTCTGCAACTCGAATGGCTTAGCCATGGAGATATGTTGCAGGGCTATCTGGGTTGGGATTACTTCCGTCATTCACCTTGGACATTCCCCATCATAGGACTGAATCCAAGGTACGGCCTGGAAATAGCTGGCTCCATCGTGTATGCGGATGCCAATCCGCTGCTCGCCGTGATGTTCAAGGCCTTCTCTGGGCTGCTGCCCCAGAACTTTCAGTATTTCGGACTATGGCTATTGGCCTGTTGCATGTTGAGCGCCATGGTGTCCTGGAAGATCCTGTCCCTCTATACGGACAGCCTTGCGCTGAGAACGCTGGGTATTTGCCTGATACTGTTCTGCCCGGCCTGGTTGAACCGAGTCGGCCATATCAACCTCATGGCCCACTTCCTCATCCTGCTGGCCGTCTATCTCTGCCTGGCCAAGGATTGCCCAAGAGTCGCCCTCAAATGGGCTGGACTCATCGTCCTGGCCTGCGTCACCCATTTCTATCTGGCGATGATGGTGTCGATCTTCTGGGGCGCCCAGCTGTTTTCCCGGGTCTGGACCCGCAAGACTGGCTATCGCGCGGCAGCGCTGGAGGTTACCGGCATTCTGGCGAGTAGCTATCTGGTGCTGTATGTCTTCGGCTATTTCACCGTCAAGGACGTGTCGATCGCTGGTGGTTACGGTACCTACAACTCGAGCCTGCTCAGCCCTTTCATGTCGGCGGGATGGTCCTATCTGTTCGACCGAGTGAATCTGGGCGCAGGAAATTTCGAGACGCTGAACTATTGGGGGCTCGGGGTTTTTTTCCTGATAGCGATCAATGCCAGGGAATTGTTCCGGCGACTCGTTGCGTTCCGTTGGGGCACCGTATCCATCTGCGTGCTGATCGCTGTGAGCCTTTGCTTCGTCATTGCGACTACCCACAATATCCAGTGGGGTGACCAGCACCTGGTGCTACCTCTGCCGGGAAGGTTACAGGATGCCTTGTCCATCTTTCGTGGATCGTCCCGTTTCTATTGGCCCATCACTTATCTGGTAGTCATAGGTCTGATCTACCTGACCCTGACATCCCACAGCAAGAACATGGCCATTGCGCTCTTGTCGGTGGCCGTCGTCTTGCAAGTGAGTGATATCAGTAAAGGTTTCGCCAAGGACAGATTCTATTTCTTCCATATGCCGGATGTGACGGCGCAACTTAGCAACAGCTTCTGGCGAGAGGGGCTGCATTCCTACAAGACGCTGAGATACGTCCCTTTCACCAATGAATGCGACCAGCGCCTGGCATTGGGTTTCGTGGCAGATAAGGCTGATTTGGCGACCGACTCCGTGTGCCTGGCCCGCGTCAGCAAGAGCAAGGTCGATGCCATGAATCTGAGCGATCTGGAGGCCTTGGCCACAGGGCGCTATGCCAGCGATACCCTCTATGTCATCAAGGATGAGTTGCTGGACATGGTCAGCCCGCGGCCAGGCGACAGGCTCTTCAGGATCGATGGCCTGAACGTGCTCGCGCCTGGTTTGCAAGGCTGCGCGGGCTGTACGCCGCTGACGCTCGAGCAAGACCGGCAGAGGCGTTATGCCCTGGTCGGTGGATGGTCAGCCCCGGAAGCCTTCGGTGTCTGGAGTTCGGGCCAGCGCAGCACTCTCTTGATCAGGAATCCAGGGCCCATTACCCAGGTACGGCTGCGCTACCGGACATTTTTATCGGCGAAGAAACCGCAGCAGCGCTTCGTCTTCAAGGTAGACGGCCGGGTACTGAAGGAGATCTCCGCCAGCGGCAATGGTGAAGTTTCGTTGCAATGGGCTGCCCCGGCGGGCGAGCCGGTCTCACGGCTGATCATCGAGTTGCCGGATGCTCACTCTCCTCGGGATGCGGGCATGAGCACCGACAGCCGGGTCCTGGGCATCGGTTTGGAAGAGCTATCGGTACAGTGACGGCAAGGCCGGAAGACCGGCCTGTCGCTTGAGTATGGGTCTGCTCTGCGGCGCCCAATCGGCGCGCCTGCTGCTGGGCGGCTCGACCTCGTTACCGTCCTGCTGGATCGTCTCTCTGAGCTTTCGTTTTCTTGATCACGTAGCGCGGTCGGCGCTTGCTCTCGATGTAGATGCGACCGATGTATTCACCCAGGACGCCGATGCCGATCAGCTGGACGCCGCCGATGAACAGGATAGCGGTCATCAGTGAGGGATAGCCGGGCACCGGGTTGCCGTTGAACAGCTTGTCCAAGACCATCGCCAGTGCATAGACGAGCGCGAACATCGCCACCGCTCCGCCCAGGTAGGTCCAGAGACGCAAGGGCAGGGTACTGAACGAGGTGATACCCTCCAGGGCGAGGTTCCATAACCTCCAACCGTTGAACTTGCTGGTGCCGGCGCTGCGTTCGGCACGCTGATACTCGACGATGCGTGTCTCGAAGCCGACCCAGGACAGGATGCCTTTCATGAAAAGGTTGCGTTCGGGCATTTCCTTGATCGCCTCGACGACCTCACGGCTCATCAGCCGGAAGTCACCGACATTTTCCTCGATCGGCGTGTGGGTGATCCGGTTGTGCAGGCGATAGAAGCATTCGGCGGTAAAGCGCTTGAGCGTACTGTCGCTGCTCCGATCGATACGCTTGGCCAGGACCACGTCGGCACCCTCGCGCCATTGCTCCAGCAGGCGTGGCACGACGTCCAAGGGGTCCTGGAGATCCACGTCAATGGGCACCACGGCCGCTCCACGGGCATGTTCGATGCCAGCGAACAGTGCGGCCTCCTTGCCGAAGTTACGAGAGAAATGCAGGACGACCACCCGCTCGTCGCGTGCTTGCAGCAGGTCGAGTTGCTGCGGCGTGGCGTCACGGCTGCCGTCGTTGATGAAGACCAGTTCCAGCGGCAATTGGCTGAGCTCGGGATGGCTGCAGACCGCCTCATGGAACAGGCCGATGGCGAGTTCTTCGTTGTAAACGGGGATGACCAGGGAAAGCTGGGGCGTGTTGTTCATCGAAAGGCCCAGAGTGAAGACGCCAGATAGCTGAAAATGGGGACCAGCGCGGTGGCTATGACGATCGCCAGGAAGGCGGACAGTCCCATGGCGAGCAGGCCGGTCAGCAACAGGTTGTTGAGGGCGAAGCCGGCGAGCGCCACCATGAAGAATCGCGCAATGGAGCCCTGGCGCGCGAAGGTCAGGTAGCGATGCCCGGAATAGGACACGCCGAAGGCCACCAGGAAGGCTCCCAGGTTGGCGACGTAGGGGGGTAATGCAAAGCTGGCCAGCAGGATCCCGGCTACCAGAATATGCACCAGGGTGGCCAGGCCGCCTACCAGGATGAAGCGTAGCGGGCGTAGCCGGTCATGGTTGAGCAATTGCAGCAGAGACATCGGAGTCCATTACCTCGACAGTACGACAGGAGGGTAAGGTAGCGTCTAGCGAGAGGCCTCGTCAGGCTGGCCGATGACCTCTCGGACCGCCTCGGGCGCTATCTGGCGATAGACCGCGACCAGGCGCCGGCCCAACTGGTCGGCCTGGAAGTGCTGCGCGAAATGGGCCCGGGCGGCAACGCCAAAGCGCTCGCGTTCAGCCGGCGCCTGCCAGAGCCGCTGCAGGGCTTCGCGCAGGGCCGCAGCAGTGGGCGCGACATCGAGCCCGGTCAGCTCGTGCCGGTTGATCTCGCTCATGCCCGAGCCTATGTCGCAGCTGATCATCGGTTTGCCATACATGGCGGCCTCTAGTAAGGCCATACCGAAGGCCTCCGAGCGCAGGTGGGAGGGGAACACGAAAGTCTCCGCCAGGGTATAGAGCGCTGCGACATCTTCCTCCGGCAGGCGACCAAGGAAGTGGCAGTGCCGCAGACCCAGCGAGCGTGCCTGGGCTTCCAGAGCCGCTCGCTCCGGACCATCGCCCACAATGGCCACGGGCTGATCCAGCCCGGCCAGGGCCTCGAGCAGCAGATGCAGGCCCTTGTAGTAACGCAGTACGCCGACGAACAGCAGGAAGCGTGGTCCCAGGCGCTGGCGCCACAGCTCCAGGCAGGACGCCGAGGCTTGTGGATAGCTGGCTTCATCCAGGCCGTAAGGGATGACCTCGGTACGGGCTTCCAGTCCACGCAGTTCGAGACTGCTGCGGCGATAGGGTTCGGTGGCGACGATGATCCGGCTGGCCCGACTCAGGAAGTGGCGCTGCAAGGGGCGATAGAGTTGCAGCAGGTAGCGCTGCTTGACGATATCGGAGTGGTAGCTGACCACATAGGGTTTGCCGGGCCGTACCGCGAGTTGCAGCACGTCCATGAAGGGCCAGGGGAAGTGGTAGTGAATGACATCGCTGTCACGGGCCGCTCGGGCGAAGGCGCCGAAGGCCGCTCGGGACAAGCCGGTCGAGGCGACATTGGCATCCTGGCGCACCCGCTGCACCGGAATGCCTTCCACCTCGATAAATTCAGGGTCGGGATACTCGCTGAGGGTCAGAATCCTATTGCTTATCCCCAGCGTTCGCGTGGCACCACACATCTGGCGAATCACCTGCTCGATACCGCCATGGGTATCGGGAAGGTAGGTCTTGAATACATGGAGGACACGCATGCGAATCTTGCGCTACGGCAGCCTGGGGGCGCGAAGTCTAACATGGCCTGACTGACGGCCTGTCTGCACCGGCTTCATGCTAGAGTGCGCGGCTTCACGCCAGTCCCTTCCGGCCATCGTCCAACTGTCGTCACCTTTTGCCATGGTCTTCAGCTCCTTCGCTTTTCTGCTGGTCTTCCTACCGCTCTCCTTCCTTGGCTTTCTCTGGATGCGCCAGCAGCGCCGGCAGAGCGCGGTGCTCTTTCTGCTGGGCGCCTCCTGGCTGTTCTACGCCGTCTGGGATTGGCGCTACCTCTTTCTGCTGCTGGCCTCTCTGCTGGCCAATTACGCCCTGGGCGTGCAGGTGTGGCGGCAGCGCAGCAGGCGTTGGCTGGTGGGGGCCTTGGTCTTCAACCTTGGGCTACTGGCCTACTACAAGTACCTGGGATTCTTTGCGAGCATGGCGGGATTGAGCCTGCCCGGCCAATGGGTGCTGCCCCTGGCCATTTCCTTTTATACCTTCCAGCAGATCGCCTGGCAGGTGGATATCTATCGCGGCCGGTTGGCGGAGCCAGGTCGTCTGCTGGATTTCATGCTGTGCGTGAGTTTCTTTCCGCACCTCATCGCTGGACCCATCTGTCGTCCGAGTAGCCTCCTGCCGCAGATCGAGAGCGGCTTCGCCAGCCGGCCCTGGCACTGGCAACTGGGTATGACCCTGTTCGTGCTCGGCCTGGCCAAGAAGGTCCTGCTCGCCGATAGCCTGGCGCCTGGGGTGGATGGCCTGTTCGGCTTGGCCCAGCCGACCGCGTCGCAAGTCGTGCTGGCTGCGCTGGGCTATGGCCTACAACTGTATTTTGACTTTTCCGGTTATGCCGACATGGCGGTAGGTCTAGGCTTGATGTTCGGCATTCGCTTGCCGATCAACTTCCGTTCGCCTTATCGCAGTCGTTCGATCATCGAGTTCTGGCGTCGCTGGCATATCTCGCTGTCGCGTTTCCTGCGGGACTATCTCTATATCCCTCTGGGTGGCAGCCGCCATGGTCGAGGTCGCCAGTGGCTCAGCCTGTTGATCACCATGCTCCTGGGCGGACTCTGGCATGGCGCTGGCTGGCAATTCGTCCTATGGGGTGCCTTGCATGGCGGATTACTCTGCCTCAATCATGCTTGGCGCTGGCTATCGCCTTGGCGCCTGCCTCAAGCTCTTGCCTGGGTCCTGACACTCAGCGTGGTGATGCTGGCCTGGATTCCCTTCCGGGCCAGTGACCTGGCTCATGCCGTGAGGATGTTCGCCGCGCTGGGGCAATGGAGCTGGCCGAGCACGCCCGGTCTTTCCGTCCTTCTGGTCGAAGCCGCTGCTCTGCACCTCGATCAGGCGCTCTGGCTGGCTGCGCCGCTCCTGCTGGTGGTTTGCGTGGTGACGCCGCGCGCCTTGAACATCGCCTTGCGACTGTCACCGTTCTGGCGTGGCCTGGTCTGTACCCTGCTGCTGCTGATGGTGGTCAAGGCCATGCTAGCCCGCCCTGATCGAGCCTTTCTCTACTTCAACTTCTAGGGATCATCATGCGCCGTTCCCGCCGCTTCCTCCTGGGATTGCTCATGGGCTGTCTGGGCTTCGGCATCGCCTGGGTAGCCCTGGTAGCGGGCCAGCTCGGTCGTCCCTTCGTCAACAATCTCTGGGTAGAGGGCGCCTATGCCAAGAAACTAGCCCGTGCCGCCAGCGTGCCTACGCCCAAGCTCGTGGTGGTTGCCGGTTCGGGCGCCATGTTCGGCATCGATTCATCGCAGCTTGAGCAAGCCTTCGGTCGCCCGGTGGTCAACCTGGGAGTCAATGCCGGCATCCTCAGTCCTTACCTGCTGATCTATGCCCGTCAGGCGGTGAAGCCGGGCGACTGGGTGCTGCTGCCGTTGGAGTATCCGCTGTATCACGACCGGTTCGAAGTGAACCAGGTCTATCTGGAGTACTGGCTGAGTCATCCGGTCGTCTATGGGTTGAACCCAGTCCGCCTGGCACGGTTGTTGGCGTTGACTCCTCTGGAGCGGGTGGTGCAAGGCTATCGTGGCGTACCGCAGGGCTTCCGGGTGGCCGGGCTCTACGGCGCTCAGCACCTGGATGAGCGTGGTGACCAGACGTTGAGTCGGCGGGAGGAGCGTAGTCCCGAGCTATTCGCCGGTGCTCTGCATTCCCCCGTTCAGCGTTACGGTGCCCAGGCAACCGCGCTGAACGGCAGCTGGAAACTGTGGCAGAACTTTGCTCGGGAGGTCGAAAGGGCGGGTGGCTGCGCCGTATTCGTACCTCCTGCCATGCTGGATCGTCAGGCTTACCACGAGGATCCGGTCGAACGTGCCTTTTACGAAGGGCTTCCAGCACAGGCGCAGTCCCAGGGTTTGAGTTATCTAGGGCGCCCGCTCGATTTCATGTACCCCGCCGATGATTTCTTCGATACCAACTATCACCTCACCGCCGAAGCCCGGCAAAGGCATACCGCCCGGCTGATCGCCTTGCTGCGATCTTCTGACGCTCATTGTGGTTTCGGCAGGGCTAGTGGAGGCTGACCGGTCCTTTCCAGATCAACAGAAACTTTCCAGCCAACTTTTCCTGGTGCTCCGGTACGCCAAGTTGGCGAATGGCATGGATGACCTCTTGCTCGGTGTCGCAGATGAGAAAGCTGCCGCCATCGTGATGCCAGGCTGGTTTGGAGAGCCAATCGAAGGGCTTGGCGCCTTCGGCACTGATGATGACCGGCGATATCTCGGCGTTGGCTATTACCGCATTGACACCGGCATTCCAGAAAGTGGCGTAGCCATCTCGCAGATTTCGTTCCAGCAGCATCTGGGCAAGCGGGAAGTTGCGATTAGGCGTCGCATAATCCCATTTCGGAATACTGAGGATGGTGGCTGCATAGGCCAGCGCCATACCGCTGCCCAGGACTACCACGCGGCCCGGTGACAAGAGATGGCGCCCCAGCACTATGGTGCCAAGGATGAACACGGGCACCAGATAGCGCGTGGTCATCAGGTTCACCGGCAGATTGCTCAGGCCATAGGCTCCCAGTAGCACAGCGGCGCCCAGCAGGCAGCCAAGGCTCAGAGTATCCAGCGCTCGACGCTGCCTTGCGACCCAGTACAGCGAGCCAAAGAAACCAAGGGCGACCAGGGCGTGAAAGAGCTTGCGCAGGCCGTGGTACGAGAATATCCGTTGCTCAAAGAACTCAGCGTCGAAGAATGCCAGGACACCCTGCAGGATCAGTTCAAGATTCTGCCAAAGAGCGGGATAACTGGCGAACCTGAGCGATGGCAGGCCAGGAGTGGTGAAACCGCCCAGGGCGGTGACGAGTGACGCCAGGAGCTTGGACAAGAGCACTGCCGATAGGCCGCTGGCGATGACCCATCCTAGTCTTGGAGCGCTACGGATCTTGAGCAGCACTGCCATGAGCATTGGCAAGAGCAGCACGTAGCGGACGATATCGTCGCTGAACAAGGCAAGCGTCAGGAGCAGCGTAAGAAGTACCAGGCGCCAATTGCCCTGGTGTTCCTCGTAGGTTTCCACTAGCCACCAGCAGAGGAGGGTAACGAGATAGGCACCCATGTGGATGCAGGGTACCAGCAGCAGGTTGCTGGCAAAAAAGCCGGGCGCGGCGATGACCACCAGTGGGGGCAGGCCGGCGATGCCCCGTTTGCGAACGATGAGATGTGCCGAGAGCACCACCACAGCGGCCAACAGCACACCGGGGACGAGGTAGGCCCAACCGAGATGCCAGCCGAACAGCTTGATCAGCATCGCGTAGGGCAGAATTTCGGTGAAATAGAAGGAGACCGTCGACAGGTTCCAGCCGCTTAACAGCAGGTTGCCAGCCGCAACCTCTCGCGCCTCAAGGAGCGCTGCTGCAGCATCGGAGTTGAGTGGGACCTGAGTGGCGTAGCAGGCATAGAGTACCGATAGTGCGATGAGGCTCAGCAGGTACCAGGCGTTGCGGTATTTCAGTGAAACGTACATCGAGTCTTCCGTATTGCTCTTATCGTCTGTTGCAGGCACTCAAGATGAGGCCAATCTAAGACTGGTGACGAGGTCTTCGGCCCGGCTGGTCCAGGTCATATCCTGGGTGCGGGCTTTACCTGCGATGACCAATCGGTTGCGCAGGCCTTCATCCTCAAGCAGTTGCTGGAGTCCTGCCGAAATGGACGACTCGTCTAGCGGATCGACCAGCAAGGCAGCCCCTCCAGCGACCTCCGGCATCGAACTCACGGTCGAGGTGAGGACCGGACAACCCGCTGCCATGGCTTCGGCGATGGGCATGCCATAGCCTTCATAGAGCGAGGGATAGGCCAGCAGGGTCGCGTTGGCATAGAGCGCGGGAATATGGCGTTGATCCACATAACCGAGGAATCGCAACTCTCCCGCACTTTGGAGTTTGCCCATCAGCTCGGCCAGCTCTGAATTGTGCCAACCCGGTGCGCCTGCCAGAACAAGGGGGTAACGCTGACGGAGAGCGGTTGGCAGGCGTTCAAAAGCTCTCAGCAGGCGTGAGAGGTTCTTGCGCGGCTCGAGCGTGGCGACCGACAGGATGAAATGCGTGGGCAGCTGCAGCTGCTCGCGACATTCGCTGCGCTGTCTGTCAGTGACGTCGAAGAAGTCGGCAGCTATGCCTGGGCTTACCAAGTCGACAGGTTTCTTCAGCTCGAGGGTATCGATCAGATCATCACGGATGAATTGCGAGATGGTGATCAGCCGACTGGCGGTCCGGATAGTATGCGGAATCAGCCGGCGCATCTCATCGATGCGTGCCGAAGGATGGAGCTCAGGATGACGGAGGTGCGAAAGATCGTAGAGTGTGGCGACGCTGGGACCATCGAAGGGCAGCAGAAAGTAGCCGGGCTCCCAGTACACGTAGCCGTGGAGCTGTGCTGCGTAGGGACGGAAGGTCTGGTTCAGGCGCGCGCGGTAGAGCCGGCGTAGCCAGGGACGATAGCCAAGCCAGCGTCTTAGTTTCCCATAGCGGATCGTCGTCGCCGATGGGGCTGCTTCAGCGCCAAGCTGCGCAAGTTTGTTGCGTAGTGCATCGCGGTCCATGAAACCTTCGTCACCATAGGCCTTGAGGTCCTCAACAGCGGGATGATCGATTAGCTGCTCCAGCAAATGGAGCGTATAGCGTCCAATACCGGTCATCGGCGGCTTGAGAACGTTGATGGAAACGAAGACCTTCATGTTCGCTCGACAGCTGAGAATGAAGCACCGGCAATGACGAGCCATGCTGGTCGTCAGGGATGCCCGCCTTAGGCGTGGTTGTCCGGAGGCCTCCGGCGCATTGCAATCAGCCCGCGTTCTAGACGCAAGCGGAGAGGCCCGCATTATCCGGGCTGAGCACGATTAGTCCACGTCCGGTAGCGCTTTTATGACCGGCTCCGCTGCTGTCGAGACGACTGGACTGGGCGCTGTCACCCTAGGGCCTTATAATCGCCCGCCAATTTCGTACCCACTGGCCGCAATGCCAGCCATCGCTGTCGCTACGGCGACCATTCATTCGGCCAGCTATCGGCCCTTCTCTGGCGAGCCTGCCCTGCGGGTCTAGCGAGGATTTGCGAGTTGCCATGCGTCTATTGATCGAATGCACCTACGTCTATGAGCACCCTTCCGATAACTCGGGTATCCAGCGGGTGGTGCGTAACGTCATCAAGCAACTGCCACATTTGGAGCCCTCGGTCGAGTGCGTCCCGGTGATGATGAAACACGATCAGCTCTATCAGGTGAACAGCCTGGATCCGCTGGAAGTGGATCTCGCCCGGTTGCGGCGCCGTCACTGGATCGGGCGGTTGGATAGGCTGCAGGATCGCTTCTGGCGCTGGCACGACCGGGTCGAGCGGAAGCTGCCGCTGGCGGATCGCTCGCTGTTGCTGCGCCGCCTGTGGTACTGGCCCTGCCGAGCGACCAGTGAACTCATCCAGTGGCCGCTCAAGGTACTACGTGAGCGTGACTACCGCGCCGGTGAAGAACCACAGCGGGCGACGCCGCTGGAGGTCGAGCCGGGTGACCAACTGGTCCTGCTGGATTCTTCCTGGCATGCCGATTTCTTCGTGCTGGCCGAGGCGCTCAAGGCCCGCGGTGTGGGCATCGTCTCGGTCATGTACGACCTGATTCCCCTCACACACCCGCAATTCTGCGACAACCATCTTGTCAAGGTCTTCGATCAGTGGTTCGACTGGATCGCCCGTACCGCCGATGGCTTCATGGCCATCTCCCAGACGATCAGCCAGGAGGTCGAGGCGGAACTGCGCCTGCGCCTGGGGAGCGCGGCTGATCGTCAATGGCACGGCTACTTCCAGCTGGGTTCCGAACTCGATCTCACCAGCAGCGGCGCCGAGTGCGATACGCAACTCAAGAAGCTGTTCGATGGTGCCGAGCCGGTCTATCTGATGGTCAGTACCATCGAGCCACGCAAGAATCACAGCTACCTGCTCGATGCCTTCGATCTGCTGTGGGCCCAGGGGGCCAAGGTCAAGCTGTGCATCATCGGCAAGATCGGCTGGAAGACCGAGGCGCTGATCGAGCGGATCAAGACCCATCCGCAGTATCAGCGGCAGTTGTTCATGTTCAATGGTGCCAATGACACCAGTCTCGAATATGCCTATGCCCATGCCCGGGCGCTGGTGTTTTCTTCCTATGTGGAAGGCTTCGGTCTGCCACTGGTAGAGGCCATGCAGCGCGGTCTGCCGGCCATGGCCAGCGACATTCCCGTGTTCCGCGAAGTAGGTGGGGATTTCATGGCTTATTTCGATCTGCAGGATCCGGCATCCCTGGCTGCGCAGGTGGAGCGCTATGAATCCAGCGATGTCTTCCCATCCGCTCGTCCGCTGCAGGACTGGGCTTGGGTCGGTTGGCGCGAAGCTTCTCTGCAGCTGGTGGAGCGCACACACCAGGCTATCTTGCAGCAAAATCGCCTTCTGCCGAGCGACGCGGTCGAGACACCGGACATAAGGCAGGCTTAAGGCTCAGGTTCCGGTCATCGGGTAGGATCGCGGACCCCACGGGCTAGGGAAACACCCCTTTAAAACCTGTGATAGAGTCCGCACCCTGCGGTTTCGTTCCTTCTGTTCCTCTCGCTGGTATCTGCATGCAATCCACCCCCAAGACAGATCTCGAGCAGGCGCTGATCGCCTGCAAGGGTAGCTTTCTGACGGTCGGCTTCTTCAGCCTCTTCATCAACCTGCTGCTGCTTGTCCCAGCCTTCTACATGCTGCAGGTATACGACCGTGTCCTGAGTAGCAGCAGCATCACCACGCTGGTCATGCTCACCCTGATCATGCTGCTGTTGATGGCAACCTACGGTGCGTTGGAGTGGATTCGCTCGCGCATTCTGGTACGGGTGTCCACTCGCCTGGATCTGATGCTCAACGAGCGCCTTTATGACGCCAGCTTCAAGCAGGCGCTCTACACCGGTGGTGCCCAGGCTTCTGCCCAGCCGCTCAACGACCTGACCGGGCTGCGGCAATTCCTGACCGGCCAAGGGCTGTTCGCCTTCTTCGATGCCCCCTGGCTGCCGATCTACATCGCGGTGATGTATTTCTTCCATCCGCTGTTCGGGCTGCTGACCGTGGTCGGCGCCATCTTGTTGGTCCTTTTGGCCTATGCCAATGAAAAGCTCACGGGCAAGCGTCTCGCCGAGGCGAACCAGGAAAACGCCCGGGCGACCCAGTTCACCAGCAAGAACCTGCGTAACGCTGAGGTGGTCGCGTCCATGGGCATGCTGCCCAACCTCTTCAAGCAGTGGCGGCAGCGTAATACCAACGTGCTGGATTTGCAGGCACGTGCCAGCGAGCACGGTGGTGCGTTGGCCAACCTGTCCAAGACGCTGCGGATGATCTTGCAGTCCTTGATCCTCGGCCTGGGCGCCTGGTTGGTCATCGACCATCAGATCACCCCCGGTCTGATGACCGCAGGTTCGTTGCTGCTCGGCCGTGCCCTGGCGCCTATCGATCTGATGATCGGCAGCTGGAAAGGCTTCATCGCCGCACGCGGTCAGTATTCGCGTTTGAACGAGATGATGCGCCATGTGCAGGCCGAGCCGCCGCGCATGTCGCTGCCGGCCCCCAAGGGCAACATCTCGGTCGAGCAACTGATCCTGACACCGCCTGGCGCCTTCCAGCCGGTACTCAAGGGCATCTCCTTCAACGTCACCGCCGGTGCTTCGGTCGGTATCCTCGGTGCCAGCGCGGCGGGCAAGTCGACCCTGGCGCGAGCGCTGCTGGGCATCTGGCCCGCGCAGAGCGGCAAGGTGCGCTTGGACGGTGCCGACATCGCCCAGTGGAAGCGTGAGGAGTTGGGACCCTACATCGGTTACCTGCCGCAGGACATAGAGCTGTTCGATGGCAGCATCAGTGACAACATCGCCCGCTTCGGTCCGGTGGACTCCAAGGCCGTGGTCGAGGCAGCGGAACTCGCTGGCGTCCACGACATGATCCTGCGCTTGCCACAGGGGTACGACACCATCATCGGTGCCAACAGTGGCGCGCTGTCGGGCGGTCAACGTCAGCGTATCGGTCTGGCGCGTGCCGTCTATGGCAATCCCCGGCTGGTGGTACTGGACGAACCCAACTCCAACCTCGACGAACATGGCGAGAAGGCGCTGGGCGCCGCACTGCTGCGCTTGAAGCAGACAGGCGCGACCCTGTTCATCGTGACCCACCGTGTGAGCGTCCTGGCCTATGTCGACAATCTCATCGTGATGAACGAGGGCTTGATCGTCATGTCCGGTCAGCGCGATCAGGTGCTTGCCCAGCTGCAGGGACGTCCTGCCGCGACGCCCGTGGCGGCCGCCGAGACGGAATCCCTACCCAAGACAGATGGCACCGGTGAGCAATCGGGAGGTATGGCCTGATGAATACCCGTTATCTCGCTGAAGCAGAAGCCCAAGGCCTGAAAGTTTCCGACAAACCGGTTCGTCGTCTGGGCTTCATCATCCTGTTCGTCGTATTCGGGCTGGGCGGTCTCTGGGCTGGCCTCGCGCCCCTCGACAGCGCCGTACTCGCGCAGGGCTATCTGACCGTCAAGAGCTCGCGCAAGACCGTGCAGCATCTGGAAGGTGGCATCGTCCGGGAGCTGATGGTCCATGACGGTGATCACGTCAAGGCCGGCGATACCCTGATGCGTCTGGACGATACCCAGGCCCGTGCGCAACTCGAGGCGGCACGCAGCCAGTTGATCGCCGCTCAGGCCCTGGAAGCGCGGTTGATCGCCGAGCGCGACGATCGCAACGACGTGACCTTCGGCAAGAGCGACTTCCCCGAAGATGACAAGCGCGTTCAGGAAGCTCGCAACAGCGAGCGGCAGATCTTCATTGCCCAGCGTAATGCGCGCCTGGGTGAGATCGACGTCCTCAAGAACAAGAGCGCCGAGCTCGAGCAGCAGATCCGCGGCTTCTCGGCGATCATCCAGAGCAAGCAGGGCCTGTCGCAGTCCTATGGCAGCGAGATCAAGGACCTGAGCGAGTTGCTCAAGCAGGGCTACGTCAACAACGAGCGCCTGCGCGACCAGGAGCGCAATCTGTCGCGTCTGCAGGCCGAGATCGCCGATCAACAATCCGCCATCGCCCGCGCCAAGGTGCAGATGGGCGAGACCAAGCTGCAGATCCTGCAGACCACCCAGAAATTCAAATCCGATGTGGCCAACAAGCTGGCCGAGACCCAGTCGCGCATCTATGAACTGCGTGAGCGCGTAGGGGCCTTGCAGGATCTCGTCAACCGCACGGTGATCAAGGCGCCGGTGGACGGCATGGTCATGGGCCTGGCCGTCCATACGATAGGCGGCGTGGTAGCGCCCGGTACCCATTTGTTGGATATCGTCCCCATCGGCGCCGATTTGGTGGTCGAGGTCGAGGTGCAGCCGAACGACATCGACCGTATCGAGTTGGGCAAGCTGGCCGAGGTCCGCTTCAGCGCCTTCAAGAACGCCACTACGCCCATCCTGGAAGGCGAGGTCGTCTATATCTCCGCCGACCGCTTCACCAACGAGCGGACCGGCGCGCCTTACTACCTGGCGCGAGTAGCCCTGACCGAAAAGGGGCGGGCTGACCTGGGACGGCGCGAGCTGGTGCCTGGTATGCCAGCCGAGGTGCTGATCAACACAGGTGCGCGCACCCTGTTGAATTACCTCCTCAAGCCAGCGCGCAACGCCATGGCGCGTTCCATGATCGAGGAGTAGGGCGATGCGTAAACCCGCCAAGCTGTTCCTCGCCCTGGCCATGACCTTGCCGCTCGCGGTCAAGGCTGCGCCTGTGTCGTCGCATGAGCCCGAGGCCTATCTGGACCTCTGGCAGCTGTATCAGAAGACGATGGAGTCTGATCCCCGCATCGGCGGTGCAGATGCCCAAGTCAAGGCCAGCCAGGGGCAGCAGGACAGCGCCTTCGGCCAGATGCTGCCGCAGCTGAGTGGGGGGGCCTCCACCAGCCGCATCAAGCGTACCGAAGGGCCACAGACGTTGTTCTACGACGGCCAGACCTACAACCTGAGTCTGACCCAGGCGATCTACAACCCGGCCGCCTGGCGGGGTTTCAAGAAGTACGCCGAACTCACCAAGCAATATCGATCGCTGGCCGAAGACACCCGTATCCAGTCCGCCGCGGACGTGGTCCAACGCTACTTCGCGGCCCTGGCCGCGGAGGATGAGCTGGAACTGGCTACTGCCGAGCGCAAGGCAACCCAGCGCAATCTCGACAGTGTCTCGGCGCTGTTCGATCGGCAACTCGCGACCATCACCGACAAGCTGCAGCTATCCGCACGGGTGGACAGCCTGAAGACCGCGGAAATCGAAGCCAAGAACCAGATCCAGGTGACGCGCGAGGCGCTGGCCGAACTGGTCGGGCGTGACATCTACCAGCCCTTCAAGCGCATCGACGATCGCACCCTCTTCACCGCGTTGCCGGGTTCGGAAACCGATTGGGTACAGTCGGCCATCAATCATAACCCGGCGTTGCAGGCCAAGCAGGAAGCCTTGAACTCGGCGGAGTATGCCGTCAGCGAGGCCAAGGCCGGTCACCTGCCCACCTTGAGCCTGCAATTCGGGGCGCAACGCAGCGACTTTGCCTACGAGAACGTAATTGCCGCGAACGTCGTCGATACCTACTCGGCTAGCCTCAATCTGCAGATTCCGCTCTACAGCGGCGGCTCGGTGAGTGCCCGGACGCGGAGTCTGTATGGCTCGCAGGAATCGGCTGAAGAAGACTACGAGGCGGTACGTCGGCAGGTGGTGAAGGAAACCAAGACTGCCTACCTGAAGAGTTTCGCCAGCCTGAGCAAGATCGAGTCTTCGCGCAATGCCTTGAATTCGGCGATCAAGTCGCGGGAAGCGAGCGAGAAATCCTTCTCCTTCGGTGCAGTCACGGCAGTGGATGTACTGAACGCGGTACGTCAGGAATACAGTGCTCGTCGCGACTACCTGCGGGCGCAGTACGACTTCATCACCAATCAGCTGGTCCTGCTGCGCTGGAGCGGTGACTTCAAGGATGCCGACATCCAACGTATCAATTCCTGGCTGACCGTGCCCAATCCCGACGAGACGCGCAAGACCGGACTCAAGCCGGAAGAAGCGGATAAAAGCTGATCGTTGTATTCTGGCAGACAACAAAAAGCCCGCCATCAGGCGGGCTTTTTAATATGGTGCCGGCACCAGGAGTCGAACCCGGGACCTACTGATTACAAGTCAGTTGCTCTACCAGCTGAGCTATACCGGCAAGGGGAGGCCATTATAGCCATGGAAAAGCCCTTGTAAACCAAGGA
>Ga0157368_1000078_pt1 | contig 41808 bp, 46 predicted proteins | sample AttbisABBM3_FD_113146 | JGI IMG/M metagenome (GOLD analysis project Ga0157368, IMG submission 113146) | Fungus gardens microbial communities from leaf cutter ant in Botucatu, State of São Paulo, Brazil - Atta bisphaerica ABBM3 | ecosystem: Host-associated > Fungi > Mycelium > Unclassified ... | reverse complement strand
CAGTAATGGTCACATGATCACATGGTCACATAGAACATAGTGGAAGGTTTGAAAAGCAATGATGTTATATAATGTATACAACACATATTGACCTCATGACTAACACATGGTCTTTAGAGTAGGCTAGATATAGTAGAGTACAGACCATTGCTAGTTGGTATATAAAGATAGATATATTATACCAAGAACTTCATCAAGTTTTCTTGTATTAAGCCAAATACAAGGTTTCTTTCTTTGATCAACCCTAAGATGTTATGATCTCAAGTCCTTAGAGCTGGACAGAAGAATAACTCTTATATTGAGTAACACAAGAGAACTCAATAGAGATCCCTTTACAAACTAGTCTACCTTTTATACTACTACTGATGGTCTGTGCTAACTACTGTGCACCCTACCCTAAATGACCATGTGTAGAACATGAGGTCAACATGTGGTATCTATATTGTATGACATCATTTGTTCTAGAACCTTCTACTTTATTCTCCTAAGTTTCGTGACCAATGTTGTGACCACCCCATCAGATTGTGACTGATGTGACATTGTGACTGATCACTTCTGACCCTAACCCTAACTATTCTAAAAATAGAAAAATAAAAAGTAAATCCAAAGAAAAATAAAACAAACAAAGTCCACTTCTTGCAATCTTGACATAAGGTCATTGAATTGTAACAATCTTAGACATAATATCATCTTTCATCTTTTATTGTTTATTTCTTATTATTTTCTTGAACTTCTAAATTACTTCTAAATCTCTAAGAGTGCATCTGAGGTTCAAATATCATAAACAAGTGAGTAGTTCATTTTGTAATACTTACTCTAAAGCTATGACTAAGTTCTTTTGGTAGTTTTTATGATGTGCTACCAAGTTATATGACTGTGTAATTGTAACAGTGACATATATGTAATATAAGTCATGCTTCTATCACACTTTGTGATATTTGTGACTATTGCATCCCAATCCAAAGAAGAAAATAAGAAAACTAAACTATAAAAGAAAAGAGAAATTATGAAAGACCAGAAAAAATGAAGAACAACTAAATCTACTCAGAAGATTTCTAACACAATAAGCTATAACACATGTAAAGTGCAAGGAGATCTTGTAGATATAGAATGATTCAGAGATCAGCTCAATCTACAACAGGCTTAGAATGTTATAACTTAAGACTTAGTGAGTAGTCAAAAGAAGAACCTTGTATAAGGTTTATACAAGAAAACTTAATAGAGTTCCTAGTATAAAGTATCTATTTTATATACTAGGCTAGTGGTCCATACTACATGAAATCTAATCTGGCCATATGTTAGTCATGCTGTTGATCACAGCATGAGTATCTATAAGAATGTTTTACAACAGTTCCAGAATAATTCTCTAAGACTTACTTGCTTATTTATCTCTTTCATGTTATACAAGATGCCTATATAATTGAGAAATTTGATCTACGTTGTATCGAATATATTGTAAAGCCGAAACCGCCATATTAATCCCTTCCGTATGGGAAGATTTGCTGACAGGCACCGCCCAAAGTTTGGTAAAAGAAATCCAAATTCCTATTCAATGCCTTTCTCAACGTTCCAGTTGGATGAGGGTAGAGCAGAAGCACTGCATTGAAGATATAATCTTCATAAGCACCGCAGAGGTTCGGATCGTTGGTGAAGCTCGGTGCATCTGGGTCGGGAGTATAGGCATTAACACCACCAACATTACGACCAGGCATAATCAGATGAGCATTGACAACGATATCAAGTCCCTCAAATCCCCTCGGCTCCGACGCCCGGTGGAAATTATCGGGCATCCGATGGTGTTGGAAGAAACTGCGTGCATCATCCAAGTCTAATTGTCCATCCTTCTGACGTCCATCGATGAAAAGGTTGACGGGAAATGTTGTTTCCCTATAGGCTGGAATGTATCGCGGTAGAAGGAACCGAAATTCTGGGTTTCTTGCAATAGAATCTTGGATTCGCCTGTATCTAAACTCGCTAGCAACTGTATAATTGTATTTTCCAGCGCCATATCTATGACTTAATTCAACGAGCTAAAGAAGCTATGATCAAAAAAAGTTTACAAGGAAAAATTGGTATTGTATAGCACCCACCTCTTGGAAAAGTGTTTCGTTGAAACTAAAGTTGTCTCCGAAATAGGCATCCTCTAATTCCAGGTGAGCTTCATGACCAAGAAGGTTTTTCAATCATTGAACTAACCGCGAGTCATACTTGCGTCGCCTTCAAAGGGACCATGAGCATTGAGACCACCTACAATGGCCGGTGAGGGAGGATCTGGACCCGTCGCATTGACCTTGCCACCAATACTAAGTAGGTCGGTAACAACATTTCCATCCACGATATGGGCATTGTATGTAATAAATGAGGATAAATTATAATTCATATTGAATCTTATCATTCATCATTCATTATCAGTGTCTTCTTGTACACACATATACCAGCATCACTGACCTTCCTGGCATGCGTTAATCAACTGCGTGGGCGTGGCAATACCTGCGGGGGAGATACTGCACGTACAGGAAAATGTGAATTAGAGTGAAATACTTGTAAGAACCACTCTCACTTACACCGTGGTTAGCAAGGGTGTTTAATCCCGGACAAGGTCCACGGATATCACCTGGTCGAGGGTCCTGGTAGGGATGTTCGGCATCATTTACTAGCTTAATGCCAGTATCCTTGATTGGTTCAGGAGGATTTGGAATACCATAATACTTGAGAGTGCGCAAAACGACATCCAAGTCCTTCTTGGACAACCCTGCAAGTGAGCCGTGTTGAGGGAATGCCACGGTAGACGAAACTAATGAGGCGAGGGCGAGAGTCACAAAGTTGGTAAAAGAGATCATTTTTGAGTTATTTGACGGCGGGGGATTGGCAGTAGGTAGATAAGGCCCTTTTATATGCATATGTCGCTGATTCGAAGCGGAATTCGGATAGTTAGAACAACATGCGATCAGGATCTTGTAGCTTTTCTGAAGTTGTAAAGCCTCCATCCGAATACGTCGTCGATCATCGCCCATGTAGCGTCATCACAGCCAAGCAGCTCGAAACGGCCTAACCATGGACACAATTCAACGATCCCGCAACCAATGGCGCCATGACATAAATAATCCAGGACCTGAGTCCTCGGAGCGAGAGGCTATGTTTTATCTTACATGTTACACTCTCAAAATTTGTTTTGAAAGGCGCCATGCATATTTTCCCGGAAGAAATCAATCATCACGGCATATGACGTGTATGATGTTTGTGTTTGCCTAGCTTGCCTAACAGATAAACGGTAGATCATTCGGTGACTGACCCGCTGCTGAGTAGCATTTGGAGTCTCCAATAGGGCAGTTGGGCATTTTGTAGGTTCGCAGTCTCGTTGACAAGATCCCATTAAATATGACAGAAATACTAATACGGTGTGGTCCCGGAATCTCACCCAATCCTTCAATTTTATCGTCTCCTCCTATACGAAATCATTCGAGGAGTTCCAGGTAGTACCATCAGGGTCTAAAAAACACTGAGTCCCTTTAAGGATCCGAGAAAACTGGACACTCACATGGAAATTGGGGTCAGGCACCTGGTCAACCTTGAGCTCTATATGCCTCACCAACGTCGCAATGATCATTCCCAATTGCAGATATGCAAACTGTTCACCAATACAACGGTGTCTACCAGCACCGAATGGCTGGTAAGGACTATCCGTGCCCTTGCTAACAGCACCAAAGCCGTAATCAACTTTTTCGCCACCTGCCCCCTCATAGGCCTTGAAAGCCTGAGCAGCAACACCTTCAGGATCACTCCACCGTGCCGGCTCCCATCTCTTGGCATCCTTCCAGATCCGGGGATCTAGTTGACTAATTAAGGGGGAGGCAAGGACATAATGTCCTTTGGGGACGACATAAGTGGTGCCTTTTCCAGAAGCGAGCGTAGGAGGGACGGGCATGTCATCACGGACATGTCGGAAAATACTGTGGATGGGAGGGTGGACACGGAGAGTTTCACGGATAATAGAGTCCAGGACAGGGAGTTGACGAAGTTCTTCATAGGTCATGGAACGAAGAGACCCATTGGGGCTGCTGAAATTCTTCACTTGTTCTTGATAAATGGCATCACTGTGACATCGTCAGAATAAGTACAAATGGATGCAAGAACAGCTCCTACGCGATATCGGGACGATTACCAAGGTGAAGCAAAGCCCAGGCGCCAGTAGATGAGCTAGTGTGTTGACCAGCCATGAGCATAGCAATCATAAGGTGGGCGATTTCGTGATCTTGAAAAGGCCGCCCACTACGATACTTCGTTTGCATAAGGACAGCAATCATGTCGTGCTCGTTCTGAATTGGAATACATAATGACGCTTCTATAAGCCAGAGAAAAAGAGGGCTTACATCTAGAGCGGTATTATTTCTTCGTTCCTGGATGATGTTCATGAAAAAATCACTCATCTTCTTCTGAGCGACGTCTCTCCTCCTGTAGCTGGGTAACGGCAAGTTTGGAAACAAGAAATTGATAGGCGTGAAGCCACCATCCAGGTCATGGTAAACATCAGCAATCGACTTGTCCAAACGCGCCCGGACTTCTTTACCCTGAAGTGTCCTTGAGGCAGTGAAAATGGTGATGGCTTGTAGAATTTTAAGGGCATCAAACTGTCCCCATTCCCCATTATTAGACTGGAAGACGGAAAAGGCAGGATCGCTTTTCAGAAAATCCTCCACTTCTTCTTCAATCATACCGACGTAAGCTCGAAAGTTTTCCGTTGAGAGACCGACCTTGGCAGACTTCTTCTGCTCCATGAAGAGGTCGTTGGGAACATCGTAGACGACATCCTTGCCAAACACAGGGGTCGTGAGATGCTACAGGAAGAAGAAAAGTTGGTAAAATTTGCGGAGCTCATAGATAACGGCTTACGGTGTATGCGTCTTCTGCATTCAAAACAATTGACTTTCCACCCAACACAAAATCGTTACCCTTGGTCCCCAGTGTGACCGTGACACGACGACCAAAGAGAATGAAGGTGAACACTTCGCCATACTTGGGATCTCGTCAGCATGTAGATAAGATAAACAGTCTTAGACAAGTGCCGGGTGTACCTTTTCACGACACTTGGAGAAAAAATCTAGAGGGTCGGAACCATATGCAATAGCCGAACCAATGATAGGTAACCAATGGAATACGACAGGAGGTTCATTAGGTCTTCGTGGAATAACCTTTTTCAAAACGACATTTTGAGCGAAGGAAAGAAAGACTTGGGGGGTCAACTCACCAACTGCCTCAAGGCGTTGAGCACGACTACCAAAACCGGTATATTAAATAGGAACGATATGATAGTCCCCGTGCTGAATAGTTTCGCTGGAGCATGACCAACGTACCCAGACCAATCGTATGAAAGAGATATTGTGCCGTTAGTAACGATAGACATGACTACCACATACACAGTAGAGGAAAAAAAAAGAAGAGCTGAACTTTGCTGTTTTTGCCGTGTCTAAAAATACAAGTCCATCTAAAATCGAACCACATGCCATTTTTTCTCGTCATATGATCTGCTGTCACATGGAGTCAATCGCTTTGTTTTCACAGATTTTCTCAGAGCGCCTAGTTCAGCCAACTCTGGGAGGGAAAGCCAAAAATGTCAGGTGTCCCTTGCAATTTGAGTGGGGTATGTGTATGCCACAAATTACAATTATCAGTACAGTACGGATATGTCTGTCAGAACAGTTCTCTTCTATCATCCGAGGGGCAAGAGACAAAGCTCCCAGTGGAACCTCATCGATTAATTTCCTACCCTCCTGGTTTTGTCAAAACTGAGTTGCATGAGAGGTTTAACCCCCAGCCTCAGGTCATCTATCCGCAAAGGGATCGTCGATCCGAGTTCTCCCAAATCTTTCACTCCCAAATCCTTCACTCCAGCATCCACAAGAAGTTCTTTCAATCCCAACTTTGGTATTTGCACCTGGACCTGTAAATTTCCCGTCAACTTGTTGACTTTCGGCGCCGTGACAAGGTAGCCATTGATATTGTGTAGTGGGTCTTCAATCGGTTGACCATTCGCATCCCTAGGCCACAGATCTCTATTCTTTCCATCTGAGAATAGCTCCCGCCATCGCTTGATAAACATCAGGGCCCAGTACCTGTTATGACGACGATGAGTACCCTTGATATATTGATCCTTTAATCCCAATGTCACGGCAAACTTCTCCAGGTATTCTTTGTCAAATAAGCCAGTCATCCTTTGACCCTCCTTGTCCTGTAGGAGTGCTCGATGAATCTGCCAATGTCCCATGAGATCACCATATCGTCTCAAAGGCGACGTAACACGAGCATAACCATGTCCTTCTGGAACCCCCACTCCCCAGTGCATCCCAGGTGTTGTCGAGTAATATCCCGGGGGCTGATAGATAACATGTTTTAGTAGATTCGATTCGTCGACAAACCCTATGCCATTCCTTGCGTTAAGCAAATAATCAATTGACTCTTCAGTAGCGGGAATCATAGGGTTGGAACAACGCCGTAACATGGGTATGTTCCGTTCCAAACACCACATTGAAGCTATCAGGGCTGCGAGTTTCATCATTTCCGCTATCGTATTGCGAGCCCCATTTTGCATATCAGTCTCGCTATTTGTAACAGTATACGTCAGTCGAGGGAAACCACGATAGAGTTGAGAGTTGTTGATGTCTGTGTTTGAGTCGGGGAAGGGGCCCGTGCGAGTCATATCACATTTGGTACGATTGAATGAGAACCAGTTCATATTTAGCCGATTGAGTGTCTGCAGATGCGCAAATTTGAAGAGCTTCTTCAAGTCTTGAACCGCTTTGGAATCAAGGTTCTGATGAGGGGGCTTCGCAGGGGCATTACCAAAAGGATAGGAACGGACGATTTCATTCACACCGAGTTTAGCATCCACAGAATCATAATTAATAACCTTGACATTCCGTATCAATCCTGCACGAACGGTGAAATCGAGAATCTTGGCGTTCGGGTCAAGCTTGGCACTAAATGTGAGAACATTCTCTGAAAAGCCGTTCCGGGCTCGCAATCCCAACGAGAGTCCATGAGTCGGATGGAAGATGATAGAATTTGGAAAGAGCGGGAAGGATTGAGGCACCAGATACCAAGTTTGGAACTGCGAGGCAGCATTCTGTGCGAGAATGTGGGTTGGAGGAATAAGTGACGCCGGATCAGCGACGTGGATGTGTACCCAAGTATTCTCGGGCTCGGAAGGTATAGACTCGACAGAAACACCATCATCAAGCTCTTCAGCATGAACGTCGTCAATGACGTACACTGGCATATCGCCCCAGTCGTGTCGTGCTGACGCCAATGGATCTGCCGGATAAAAGTCGTCTGGATGGACAGGATTAGGATCTCTGGATCTTTTCAGTGCTCGCACGATGTCATGCTCCTGCTTTTCAAGCAGAGAAGGGTCTGTCTCCAAACGGTTGGTCCGATCGAGGATCACAAGATCCTGCCATGGTGCTAGCACACCGATATCAATCAGAAATTTATGGACGTTATCGTCGATGTGAGTATCCGAATCCAAAACGCCAAGGCACTTGAGAATATAACTAAGATTGACGTTGTAAGGATTTGCCTGAACGGATCGCGAGTGTCGCAATGATGCTTGCAAAAACCGAATTATCGTCCGGTCATCTACGGACCACTTGTGCTCCGCGGATACAGCACTTGGCGCCTCGTTCATACTCTCATTGGCGATCTCCTTTTGCAGTTTGGACACCCGCAGAGCTTTGGTGACAAACTCGTCTATCACCAGACTCTTATCCCTGACCCATTTCCGAACTTGCAACAAATCTTCTACGTCCTCTCGAGGGCGCACAGCCAAAATCTGAGAAAACGGATACGAAGCAGTAGCAACAAATCTAACCGCGTTGTCTAACAACACCTTGTGAGTTGCGTAGATTTGCACCGCTGACGGGTTAGGGCTGATCATCTTTGCAATCTCCAACGTGGTGACCTCGGACCAATCTCTAGGATTTTTGGCGCGAACAGTCTCATAAACTACGTCCAATTGTCTTGAGATACCAATCATGGCGGTTTCAATCTCACGTTGAATCTTCCGCAAACGTTTGAGCACCTCAATGCGGGCATTCAACTGTGAGGAATCGGTAGGCTGGATCTCCATGCCACAGCGAGTTACAAGGTCAGCCGGGCAGATAGAGGGGATGATGAAGAAAGAGTCCTCCTTGAGAATAGCCCATGACGAGCCCTGAGCAGTCAATACTGACATTTGCCATTGACGATCTTTGAAACCACTGCCAACCACGATACCAGTATCGGTAATATCATTTCTAATACAGAAAAAAATGGTTGAGATATCCTATTCTAATGTCATCTCCGGATTACTCACCGCCTGACCTCGATAAAAGAGCCGAGAGGGGCCTCTGGAATCCAACTGAACTCCTCATTTTCAAGCTGTTCCACAGGAACAGCCGCGTCAAAAGCTTCCTGTGTTGTTGACTCAAACAGCGAGGTAAATGTCGGAATTGGCCTACTCTCCTCTGGCTTCTTTATACCCTCTTCGGCCTTTCGCTTCAACCTCATCTCATCTCCCCGGAGGGAAGGTATATGGTTCCATCCATCTTCATTCTTGGAAGCGGCCTTTTTTATGAGGGAGTCTGTGAAGCGTCTAAAGGATTTACTCCGTTCGGGAACATATAGTTGTTGCCTCGATGGATCACGTTCTTTCTCAAATCTCTCTGTTTTGTGTTTATGCTTTGTCAATGGAGGGATAACCGTAGGTTTAGACTTGGAAGGAGCTCTAGAGCTAGCAGTAGATGCATGGCGAGCCTGGCTGGGACACAGGCAACGGACGGAGACTTGCACAACTGTCCTGTGCATGGTGAAGTGAACGAAACCTAAATTTGGTTTTTCGGAAATTTGCCACGCTGGTGAACTTCTATTTTTAGTATCCTCTTACCGTCATGTTCAAACGCGTTGGAAAGCATCTCAAGAGAAAACAACATGAGGACGAGCTCGGGCTTGACGGGGAAATGAAAGAGATTCTTGGACTCAACAACACAGATTCCGATGAGTCGAGCTCTGATGACGATTCTGACGACGACCCGTCAAAAGGAGATTTGCTCGAGGATGAAGAAGATGAAGACATGGAGCTTGACGAAGCTGATGGGGATTCTGATCATAATACGAGAGAAGACGAACCGGAAGTGGATGAGCGTGCTCTTATAACAGTTTCTGAAGCGTTGAATGATCCTGTCTTCATCGTCTCCCTCAATCCGGACATTAAAGAATGTATTGTCTGCCCCGGAAAACTGCTCAAGAGCACAGTCATGGTTGAGAAACACAAATTTTCTAATGCATGTACGCTTTCTCTTTGGTCAGATTCAGGTGCACAACTGATTGGGATATCACCTATCTATCCAGGCCCATGAACGACGGTTCAAACAGTTTCAGAACCTGGCGGCATCTACGGCCCCGAATGCTAAGGCGCAGGTATTGGTTATGAAGGCCACAGAAGAGGGGCATGCTCAAACATTTCCTGGTACATCGAAACGAGCAGAGAAGAAAGTACATCTCCTACCCTGCTCTAACTCTGTGATCACTCACTTCTGTCTATACAGCTTATCGCTCAACAAACGCGCAAGCTGAAACGTGAAAAATTCAAAGCTCGCAAGAGAGCGAAGAAGCAAGCATCGGTGAATGATGCAACGGCCGAAACCAAGAAGGAAGAGTCGAAGAAAAGCACAAAGGATGTGGGAGGAGAACTGGAAGTGGAAAAGGTAACAAAGGAGAAGAAAAAGGGTCAACCAACAGAGAAGCCAAAGGCAGACTCTTCAACTTCAATGGAGTTATCTAAAGAACTGGCCGACGCGAAAAGGGCTAAAAAGTACCATAGTGAAGATTCTACTGAGCCACCGAAGAAGAAGCAAAAAACCTCCAGCTCTTCGATCATTCCTACGGTCAAAGCTGCCTCACTTTCATCCACTGATAAGCCCACGAAATCAAAATCAAAATTCACATTGCCTTTGACAAAATCAAAACCAACGTCAGAACCTGGTGACTCTCCAGCCGTCATTCAAGAACTCCAATCTCAAATCAAGGACATTTTAAAATCTGCCTCCAGCCTTGCCAAAGCCGCCCGGGCCCGTGCCCTCAACGGTGACGATGACGAAAAAAATCTTCGGACAAGATGAAAAAAGCTGCATGATAAAGGCACAGAGGTCCTGATCTACGTTAGTGATACTTAACATTAAACACACCCAATTAGTCACTTGGGCTACATATCTGTCCGGGTATCCACTTGAATTGCTTGTTATGCCCAGACTCGTATCTATATCTATCGCGTAAGACATGACCCGACGATACTTTACATCAGTAAGTAACTCGGGCTACCTTCTCCGAGCGCCCGAGCCAGCAACCATCTCTCCGAGGACTCTGATGTAACAACTTAATTGCACAGCCGCTTCAAACGATGGATTTAAGTGAGTTGTCCCTCAAAAGCCAACGATCATCGACCGCTCGAATATCACGATCACTATGAGTTGTGGGCATAGGCAGCGAGCTCGCTGATGATACAGTAATTCATAGAGCTATAATCTCCAATATCCAAGTCGATGTTGGTGACGTTTGTGTCTATTAATTCAAAGAGATGAGATAAAGGACCCGAGAGTACTCAACACCCGATCAACAACGGAGTGAATAGCAGATTCACAAAATAAGCTGCATTATGATCTAATAGTACGTCGTGCTGTGTCCAAACCTTCACACTGAGAAGAGCGACAATATTCCTGAAGGCCCTCATCGGTGAAATGCATAATGGAACATTGTGTCCCTCGGACAACTGGAACCTATTATCAAGGACCTATGAAGAACGAAGCTGAATGAGAACTATATGAGATATCACCCGCAGCCTGGCAAACAATGAGACGAGGCTCTTGACGTGTTTCGAAAATAGGAGCACCCAATGGCAAATAAGTCCTAAAGCTAATTATTTGTTGAGGTTGAAGATAGCAGATGGCAATTCGTGACATCGAGATATTGGCCAGGCATGCCGCTCAGTCGTTCTATTACCTGTGTTTACGCCCTAGGCATCACAGTGATTTATTGGTCTCTGCATTGTCCAAGAGAAAGAAACACCCGTCCAATGAAGGGCTCTCAGGCCGAGCTGGCATAAAAGAGCATTTTATGTTATTCGGCCGGTGCTCTGACTCATAGCTTGATTGTCAGCCGGCATAAGAAAAGAATTCAAAAATGGTACCACGGTATGTGTCAATATTGCTAGGGAGCCGAACTGTGTATCAAACTCAGAGATCGTCAAGCTATTCCATTCGAATTCCTGCTGAAAATCATACGAGGAATCAAGCGTTAACAGACATTTGGAGCTGGATCTACGTGATCTCTGAAATAGTTTATGTGCAAGCAAGCACACTCCCGTCCGGTGTTTGAGGAAGCTAGTGCTGATCAGGCAACGGCTGTCACTTTTGCTATTGTTATTATTCTCACTCGCGTTTCAATCATGATGCTGGTGATCTTGAATCCAAGGCTTAGCGGACTGTAGAAGCGCCTAACATGCCAGGAGCGGATAATCGGAACCCCCGAAACGTGTTGATACATAAGAGAGGTGCCATCCTGAAACACCGAGTACGCACTGCGTACATGACCCAAGTGACCGCTACGGTCTCCCAGTCCTTCTTGAATGACCATGCTCCAGCTTTTCGACATTGGGTCTCTGGATTCACGCTTCAGACTCTTGTTTATGGTATCAATATTGTCCTTTTCCTCATGTCCCTATGGGTTCTCGCTATCCATATCCTGAAGGGCGTGCCTTCAAATCGATTTCATAGGCACCATCTTTTCCAGAATTCCATCCTCCTGGTTTATGTTACCGGGATGTTCGCCCTCTCGTCTGTTTACATGGCATATCAAGGCATAATGGCAGATGATATGTGGTTCCGATTTCTCGACATGAATGGCAACACCTCAGACACCATAAAGCATTTCTTTGAGGATCGAATCTCAATGCAGAGAACATGCAATGCGATACTCATTTTGGTGAATTGGGGAACGGTCGGCCTTCTTGTGAGTTCTTATTTGCACGAAACTTCTAGTATCAGGACACTTAATCCTCAAGTGATTCAGCTATGGCGCTGTTTGCTTCATTACAAGGTCCGCTCAGTGTTTCCCTGTCAGGTCATAAGTTTGCCCTATCTATTGTTTGCATCTGATATTGGTAAGTTGCGAAAGCCTCTACGAGTGTCTAAGTCTGATGCCTAAATACTGATATTTCTTTAGCAACCGGTCTACTACGCATCATATATGAGTCAATGTCAACATCACATCCAGCACGGTCCAGGAAGTGGTCACTGATACACTGGAGTATCGCGAGTGCTCTTTATTACCTACTCTCACTCCTCATCGTCGCACGGGTTGTATATCACCGGCGCATTATCGGGCGGGATTTCGGCGAGTCCGAAGTGCGACACTTCACAAGCTACCTCACTATCTTCTACGAGTCAGGGGTGATAGTCCTCGCATTTTCGACTGCATATCTTGTCGTTCTAGCAAGGTTTCCCGATCTCATGTATATCTTGCAATCAACAATGGTTCAGATTCAGGCACGTTCCTCCTCTTGAAACCAGCATTCGTATTCAGGTGATGGTAATGGATAGCCTCAGGTCATGCTTTCAATGATAATTGTACAACGTGTTGCTGTAGGCAAGGCTTGGTCAGGGAAAACAATCGATTGTATTCTACATTCAGAATCTAGGCATGAATCAAGGCACGAGGAGGTATCAACCATGGGATTCAATCCAAACACGCAGCTTTCGTGTACACAGAACGATTATACTTCGGAGATTTCTTCAGATACAAAAGCACGGCATGACCTGACTATGGAGATGCAGGAGGTGATACGAAGTAAAGTGTAGGGATATGATCAGATAGTTAATTACAAATCGCAGCTTGACCCTACCCCAGCCAAACTCATTTTTGGCGCGCCAAGATACTTGTGATGATATTTGGTTCATGAGATAGATACCTGAGACATTTAATATCTTTGACAAATACAGTACAGGGACCAGATCCTAATTTTTTCTAGGTAAATGTACTGGGTGCCGAAAGGAAAAAATAGAACATAAATAAAGTAAGGTCCGATTGGGTATCAAGCAAGGCTCTGCAGTACTCGATCTGTCATCAGGATGACCTGTAATATTCTCAAGTCATCAACACACTAACACTCAAACACTAAAATTGAAACCAGGGACTCACCTGATGAATGTCTGGTCGTTCCTTGGGGTTGGGCTTCAACATCGCATCAATCAGTGATGTCAACCCTTGGGAGTAGGCAGATTCTGGATGTTTATATCGGGCGTTTAGCACTGCCATTGCTATTGAGCCACCCTGTTCCGTAGTTTGAGTATTTTCAAATGGCGAATGAGAATAGGCCAATGCATATAAAGTACAGCCCAGTGACTGTAAGATAGTGTTGTGCAAGGTAAGTCCCATGACGGTCTTAGGTGAGTGTTGAAATGAACATACCCATATGTCTACTTTCTCATCTAGCGTCTGTCCTGTTTTTACGTCAAATAGTTCTGGAGCACGGTATGCCATTGTACTCTGCTCCGCGGCAATATCTTGCTGCAATAACGCCTGGGATCTGTTCTCGACATTAATTCTCGCTTTCATCGTACTTCCGAAATCCATGAGGATCGGGGTGGCGCCATCGTCCGCAATCATAATGTTCCTGTAATGTATTGTTATCCTCTACAGCAGAGGACGCGCATGGTCCGGAAGACCTACCCAGGTTTCAAGTCCCTGTGCGCATATGGCACTACTTCGTCGGCACTTCTACTACTTGAACCGGCAACTTCGATCGCTTCCTCGTCACCATCGAACACGATTTGTCCCTCTGCATTATTCGTTTTTGTAACCAGCGGCACCGATACGGTGTCGTATGAATATCCGCTATCTACATCGCCTTCTGGCTGGGGGAACCGCTCATCCTGGTCTTCATCATCAGAATGGTCGTTTCGCTCGGTGGCGTACCGCCTTGAAGGCGAAACATTGAAGGATGGGACAAACCCATTTTGTGTTTCAGAGGACGGAAGGCTGGTAGAACGTGAAGAAGGACAGTAGGAATGCATTGCTCGCACGGCTTCGCAAGTTCCTTTGAATAGGCGAACCATCTTTTGCTCAGGGAAATGTTGTCCGTTGACGACATTAGCGTTTATGGCATCTTGGAGGTTTCCATACTATTAGTCGAAGAGAAAGGGAGAGAGAGAGTCGGATGACGCTCAGGAAAAATATGAAAGTTATTCGCACTTTGTAGAGAGGAAGGAAGAGGTAAACGATCTGTCCTTCACCTTCGGGATCTTGGACGACTGCCGAATCCTATATGGCAGATCTTGTTAGAATTGTACTTGCTTCCTCCGCTACTCTCGGAAGCATACCAGTATTCGAATGATGTTTGGGTGTCTGCAAGTCAGTCAGTGTTCTCGTAGACTGCACATGAATTTCCACTTTTACTTGAATCGTCTATAAGCCTCCACCTCTCTCAGGGCTTCTTTCACACCCTCCCTGCCGGTTGGACAGCGAATCTTTTTAAGCGCAAATTGCCTCTACAGTTCGGAGTTGGAAGATGGACCACTAGGGTTGAACCGAAGACGCACCCCGCTATGTTCATCCTGTGCCAGATATACAAAGGAGAACCCGCCCTCCCCGAGAACCTTCATGATTTTAACTAAAAAAATATCTCATCAATATAAGGTTCGTCGCATTCAAACTATACACTCAGATAGCGTACAGGTTCGCCCATTTATCTTGATTGACGGTGTTCGTTGACATAGACACGAAGAGAGTGCCCAGAGCGCGTCCCGCGCCTGATCCTTGAGTGTGTCGATTGTACTCATTAACTGAGATGGCACCGCCATTTTTCCGTATAAAGTCCAAGGCTAGGAAGGAAGTGCTATTTGTGCCAGTACTTGCTTACCACAGCTCATTGGGCAGTGACACGATCCGTGGGAACAAACTAAATGATAATTGATCGAGGCAACAATCAAAATACACAATATTTTCTTCTAGCTCTCCTCTAACAGATCTTCTTTCGAAACAACAAATGTGCCCTCGTGTCAGGGGATAGCAAATAAAATCAACCAATGCGATGTCGTAGTTCAACAAGATATACTGGCGTATCTGGTCGAGGATGCATCAATAGACTTAGACAAATAACTCATCTGATAAAATCATGGAATCCGCAACTCACCGACCTGGACATTCACTCTCCAGAACAGCCAGTTGGGAGTTTCACTTGATAGTCGTCCTATCCTTTGTCTAGATTCGCCTTCCTAAGATTATAGAATCTGAAACTGTCGCATGTGTCTGGGTCGCTACAAGGTCACATCGTTATGTGGACCGCATCACATAAGACGGATACAGAGGTTCCATATTCCATTTGGAAAATTTGAATCCATTAGGATCAGTGACTTTGCGCATGCCAAATAGATAACCGTCAGCTTCGAAGCTCTCGGCTTATTGGTCTTGCGATATCCACCTCCACTTAAGCTAGTGAATCCTTTATAAAGCTGTCGATTCTGTTTATATACTCTCAGGGCGACCTACAAGATGAAGCAGGAAACTTGACGTGGTCTTGACTCTCGAACATCAAGAACCTGCTATGGACATCGCCCATCATACTTACCATTGTCGTGTTATGCATAATCACGAAATTGATCAACTATCGCGATGGTGTCAAGTCTTGCATCTTCTCTTTGCGCCTCGTCTATCAACCAAATCAACAAATCATCTTGAAGATTTGCCTGTTGACCTTGAATTATTCACTATCTGCCATTGACATGCCCTCACTGGTTTCCCTGGCCGACCCTTGCCGAACTCATCGATCATTTGGACTCTTTCCTCAATAGTGGGGCCAACCGCCTATGTTTCTCGTATGAGGAGAACCAAGGTCCAATAATATTGTTCCCATCAATTCAGCCTAACTCTTCAATACGAATCCCTAGAACTCACGGACGTAAAAAACTAGGAAGCAAGTTAATTATGATACCAGAGGTTGTAATGCTCCTCGAAAATCTGATGCATAGTTCCAGAAAATCTGAATTCCGGCATAATGGAAAGCCCACGGGGATTCGACAACCCATTCTACCAGTAAGCCTCATGATAATATCCCAAAGAGATACATTCTGCCATTCTGATTTTTGTAAGTTGCAGTTTTGAAAGAGAGCATTCCTGTAACATATTCATCATGCAGGTCTTCACTTTCACCCCAGAAACGTGTTGTCTCAATCAGAATCGACGATTGGTAAAATTGACCATGTTCAAGATTTCGCCAATCAAATCTCATTCGCTGAATTTGAATGAGCAAAATATCATTCGCACCCATCAATCCTTGTCATTCGTGACTGACTAGTTTCAAAAACAACTAACCTCGTTGACTTCTGCTCAGGGCGCCGACCAACTTCCCTCCGGCGACAAAGTATTCCCACCAGTCAGAGCCGGGTACTCCAAACATTCCTACAGATTTCAAGTCATACCTCTGCCGAGGAATTCTAGGACCGTCCGTGAATAATTTAACCACAAAGAGCCACGACATGAACCGTCCGGAATAACCGATCGTCGGCACTACATGCTCGACCTGTATCTCCGGTCAGTGTTTCCTAACTTACCGGAGATCGATACTTGTCTAGACGTGCTTTGGGTAGTGAGGCCACAAGAGCGACAAGGACAATGCAGCCTATACTCTCATTTGAAGAGAGTTTCATGGGGGAGGGGGAGATCATGCAGAATCAAACTCGAAGTATGGAAAGATCGTTTCCGGACGTGGGATGCTTTGGAAGTCCGTTGGAAGTAATAACAGCAGTTGATCCACTGTGAGGAAGCTATGTCGAGTATATTTAATCATGCATGAAATGGCTAGCTCAGAAAAAGTCCACCATTTTGTGATCCATTGCCTACACGACCTTGCAATATAGCTCCAGAGTACATCTTTCACTCGGGAACTCAAACAGAGCTATACGAATGGTGCCCACATGACAGTGTTGGTCAATTGGCATATTGGTGCTCGGAGAGATCAGAAGGACATAAGGAAAGTCCTTAACATTTGACTAGTGAAAAGTGCGCGTCGCAGGTCTCGAAAGGCTCAACACGTCTTGTGGATGAAGATGCCTAATAACCTGAAGGGAGTATTGGCTTCATGAGTGGTTGAGTTATCGAGCATTGTGTAACCTCGTACTTCATAAAATTTATCAGCAGGTAGTAATGTGAAGCAGGGAAGTAAGCCGAAAGTAAGCCCTGTTTCCCATTTTGCAAGACTGGTCTGGATGTGTAAGGCTGCAGACGAACAGAGGCGGCATCAAGATGGAGGTGTAGTAAGGGAGGCCGCCAGGAAAGAAAACACTTGGGTCGTATTAGTCCTATTATTGATAGGAAATAAATGTACAAGTGTATGTACGGGTCATTGCAAATCAAAAGAGCACAATGCATCGCTAGTGATCCATTGTGGTGCTAACTTCAACGTGCGGAATCAAGCCAACGCTCTAACATGACATAACATGCACGCAATCAGCGACAAAACACATGGTATAAGCGCACCAAACGAGGAACAGATCATCAATCTTCGCAGAATCCCATCTCCCTATCCCTCTTGGATCGCTTCAGATTGTTCTTCTCCCCCTCAGAGAGAGCCAGCCATTCATTGATACCCCCAATATCCTCAATTACCTCCTCCTCCCATTTTTCCTCTAGTTCTAGTTCTTTTTTAGTCTTTTTCTTTGGTGGTAACGGAGGTAGTGGCGGTGGCGGCGTCTTTCGATTAGGATGTAAGGGAGCAATCCGGGACAGGCTCCGGCGTGATGATTTCAACAAGGGTGAATACACTGGCCGAGTCAAAGGGGATCCACGTGCAGCAGGAGCGGCCAATGGAGAATTGCCGTGTGAGCTGGCACGTCTGATGAGCTCAGTCATCCCCGAAGTCCGATTCTTTGGGGCGATGGTATATCTTGACACTAAACTGGGGTATTTGCTCGTATGTGTTTCGTAGCGTTTCTGAGGGGTCATCACAGCACCGCCGCTGGGAGAACTGTCTTGAATTTGCATATCCTTGAAGTGGGATATCAGCGTCTGTAGTCATAAAAGTAATAAATGACCAACTTTCAACACATTCCGATCGTCTTGCTGATCTGCGGCTTTTGCGGAGTCCTCCGAAGACGGCGACTTTCCATTTATCTTCGGATGCTCTTCAGGATCTGCTGATGAAGCTCGAACCTCTTCCACACTAGGATTTACGTTTCCATCGCTTTCGTCATCCGAGGTAATGATCGTCCTCCTTTTGCCTTTGATTCTAAAGACTTCAATGTTGTCATCTTTTCCGAGTTCTTCGTTGCACTTTTTCCCCCTCGCTAGCGTCCTCCTAGAAGGACCTGCAAGGCCCCCAAAGGCCTGCTCTTGTTCCTCAGCTTCAACAGGATGAAGGATATTTTGCTTTTTCCGAGAGATGGCAGCAGAAGGTGCATCGTCATCTATCTCCTGGTCACTTCTACACTTCTTACCTTTGTATTTTTTGGTCTTCGGAGGAGGTATTTCAATGAGATTATGAGGATCAAGTATAACTAGATCGCCTTGAGGCTGTTCCTTGTTGCTCTCAAGCGGCGGTGAGGAATGATTGGCAGAAATGTAGACATTGGGGTTGGGCTGTCCGGTCCCAATGTTGGACTTGTCTTCTTCCATATGATCATCGAGAATTTGTTTCCGCCTGCGCTTCCTGGCATTTGGGACGATGTCTTGATCCCTATTCACGGTGGGAAGGGGAATCTCAACAGTGACCTGGTCTATCCCCGCCTTCTCTTTCTTGCGACTGTTGACTTGAGGCGCATCCAAGCCCACATCTCCGACTTCCCCTCTCTTCTTTCGAGGTTTCCGGAGGTTTCTTCCTTTAGTCTTGGTGGTGGCATTGGGTGCTGGAGGAACAGTTACCGTACTTGTGGTATTAGCCATATCAACGGGTTGGGACAACGGAAGCAGAGGCGTAGATATCACTAGTGGTGCAAGAGAAGAGGAACCGACGAAGAAGGTGGGTGGAGGTAACAAATGATCACTCGGGTCGATATACGGTTGATCACGACGATATTGAAGTTCGTCCACGTTTTCCTCAGGAAGAGAGGAAGGTAACGGCGTATCGGTACCTTCCTGAGGTAGAAATTCAATGGGAGGAAGATGGATATCTCTGTTCCGGACCAGAGAATTTAAGAGGGGTGAACAAGGAGGTAAACCAGGGTGAGAAGAACTGTTTGCAAGATGATCTAGTGGAGAAGGGAAGGATGAGGTTGGGTTTTGCAGAGTAGCCTGAGAAATTGGGCCAGGCTGGGGAGAATGGGGTGGCAGCGGGGTCTTCTTGACCGGTCGAGGCCGGACTTTGATCCTGGCATTGATTAGAATAGGGCCATTGGTAGGTTCAGAAGTTTGCAGTGCCGGGGCAGAACTAGCACCTTGGCCAGCCCCAGGAGGGTCTTGTACCGCCTTCTCTTTGACCTTGTTTGATTTGCTGGACCGTGGATTCGGCGTAAACTCGTCGTCGTCGGTAAACTCAAGAGTATCTTGGAAAGCTTGAGAATATTTTGCCCTTGAATTCCTTTGTCGCATCTTTGCACGTTCTGCAATTGAAATTGAAGGGACAGGCAAAAACACATCGTCCGGACAACCAGCAAAATAATCTATTTGGTCATCAGGTATGTCAACAGAAGTCTGAAAGTGTGTGTGTGAATTGATTGTTCATCGCTTTCGGGACCAGCTTACCAGTTGTTGTATGCTGGCACTATGAAGCAGCTCAAAACTTTTGCTCGCGGAGGCTCCTGCATACGTTTATGCCTGTGAACAATTCATCTAAAGGAAAACACACTGTTCCCAGTAGCGTGTCCATAATCCCCATCTTCACTATCAACGATAGTCTCGTTGGCCTTGATATCAGATGAAGGATTATCCATTGAAAAACAATTAATAAGTTTGCGTGCTGGTGTATGACGCGTGTGACAGACCAGGTGACCCGAACTAAGTACATTCAACATCTGAAACTAACTAACTAACTTAACAAAGAGTGTGTCCGCGTCGTGAGATTCTTCCAATTCTAATGAGAATGGTTGGAGCGGACCTAAGCATCTGACCGGGGTGGTAAAGCTAGCTTCGAGAGTATACTCATTGATTCAATGAAGTATGGTCTGAGCTCGTTGATCTCCATCGCACTAAGATTAGGCAGCTGAAACATCGCATGAACACAGGGCAAAGCTACAACAAAATGCTGAAAAACGCACACTCAGCTCACTGTGGTCGAGTTGTTTTAGACCCCCTCGACTCTTAGCCTGACGTGCCTCGCGAAGGTCCTTCAACAGGGAATGCAACTTGACTGGGTTTTCTAGATCATCAGAAGCACTGCTCTCTTACATGAGAATAGATTAAAGTCAATAAGAAAAGATGCGAACACATCCAAGAGAACTTTTGAAATCTCCATGTATCGGAACGGAAGCTCAGTGAATGCTGGATTAGATGTTTCAAGCGTGATACATTCCTGGAGATATTCTGATAACGGTAGGTAGTGGTACTTTAACAATAGGCCAGAGGAGGCAAACCACGTACCGACCGTGAACCAACTTGGTGCTACAATATGGCATTTACGTTTCTGCTTGAGATTGATTGCGATCCAGAGAGGTACACTCGTTTTGTTTGGAGGGCGAAAAGGGCCATATACTCCCTGAAACAGTGATTTTCAGGTTCGTAAAACAGATGACAATGTAATCGTTGGTACAGCTGCGTGTTTGCATTGCTTGAGAGAAACGAGGTGAGGCAAATGGCTGCGTACTGAGATAAAAACCGTCTTTTCCATTGATACGAGGGGAATGATTTCGATGAGCTGCTGGGTTGCTATAAGCTCAAGTTCTGAGGGTGCGATAGAGGTTCTAAGTGAGGTTGGAAGGGACATGGTTTGGGGTGATGGTAATAATTAATGATGATGGATCAAGATCACGCATTATAATCAGTAGCTTCTGAAGCAGCAATATATATACGATTGTTACGGTAATAATTAATCCAATTACAGACCAAAAAAACACAGTGGAAAGAATCCACGACGAGAGTAGCAGCGACTGTGAACCAAATTTCTATGCACAGGGTATACCAATGGAATACTTATAGATCACGCAGTGGTGGTGGCTTGAGCAAATGCAATAGCAACAGTCTAGTACATTCCTTGAGTGTAAAATTCCCATAATCATGTCAAAGGACTAACCTCAGAGTGACTTATCGAAATCAAGATGCCGTCGACTCCCCGTTCTTGAGCTTTCAGCTTGGCCTCGCCATGAAGGTGGACAATGGGTACGCCATCAGCATTGTTCAGAATTTCAATGTCCTTCAAGGGTGCAGCAGCCCCTAAGGACCGAACACCAAGCGATTTGAAGACGGCTTCTTTGCCTGCCCAGCGAGCAGCGAACGAAGATGCGGGCAAAGGCTGAGCACGACAGTAAGCGATCTCCGCATCGGTAAAATTACGTGAGACGAATGTGGGGTTGTGAGATGGGACGGAGGAAATGAGTTCTGGTTAAATTATCAATATCTGTTGTAGTATCAATAATCTATGTTACCTTGGTCAACACCAACACCAATCACATTGTTGCCGATGCTAGAAGTCAGGGCATCGGAAGCAACCTCTAAATTTCTAAGGTCCAGAGGGACTTCATGCGGAAGTTTGTCCTTGAAGGAGTATTCACTGGTCTTGGGATCATACGTCGCACGAGCCATCGAGTTTAGCAGGACTTGTTTTGCGTTTTCTGGTGTGTATGGTGGATGCTCCTTAACCTTGACAAGGGAGTTTTTGATCATCATATCACTCATGGCTTTGTAGGATTGTAAGGCACGGGCACGGTTATGCCTCTTGTACTCTTCATAGGACACGGGCTCGAGAGTACCAAAGAGGTAACGAGGGTGAATGACTAGAGCTGTGCCACCAACTTGACCAAAGCCAAAGGAAGACATAACTCCTGAGCAGATACCATCGGTATGGATCGTCTTAGAGGGGAACATGAGGTGATGGCGGTCTTGGAAGTTGGAGTCGATGTTGCTAGGGACATGTTAGTAGGAGAACAAAAACCATAGGATAGGATAGTGACACACTCGCTATTACGGTTACCAGGAATGATGCCACAGCTAACATATTGGAGCAAACCATTCATTTGCCACGCGGCAGAACCACCCTTGGAATGGCCGAGGAGACTCTTCTGCGCAACGACTGGAACAGCATTACCTGAGCTGCGATCAATAGTAGTGAAGATATCATCCCAAATACGAGTCTCGTTCTCTTCATTAGCTCCTGTACTGGTACCGTGGATAGAAAGAACACCAATGTCATCGGCGGTCAAACCCCATACAGCTAACGCACGACGCAAAGGGGAAACACGAGGATCAAAGCCTTTGAGCATGCCGTACATGGCGAGAGCATCTTTCTCTTGACGAGAGGCTTCCTTTTCAAAATTAGCGATGCGGTCAGCGATATAGTCATCTTCAACCTCCTCCCCTTGCTCTTTACGGAAGGCGATCTCACTATGGAGTACGGAATGTTCATGATCGAGCCACTGAGAGATTTGCGAACGACGGAAAGCTAGTTGACGGGAGCGATAAGTGACATCAAGAATAGGAAGCGAATGTTTGGAGGGAACTTCGCGAGCAATGGTGAGGGCGCCTTTTCCAGGAGCGGGGACAGAACGACCAGCCTTGTCACTGACAACCAGGTTACATCAACATCAGCGAAAGTTCAAATGCATGCAGGTGAACTTACGTCGAGGTGGAAGTGAATGCGAGAATACCACGGATGGGAGCGCCGATCTCAAGAGCTGTCTTTGCACTCATTACTACGAGGACGCCAGCACCCTGCGCTTCCATAAATCCAGCACGTGAAGTTGTCGCGGGACGAGACATCTCAGTAGGTTCGCGACCCATGGCAAACTCAGTCTCTGCATTACTGGTTGCCTTCATGCTTGCGAATTCGTATGAACCTTCTTCGCTAATATCATCAAAGCCTCCGGCAATCATAACCTTAGCCTTTCCAGACAGAATGGTGTCACAGGCGATCTCGATAGATTGTAGGGCCGTGGCACTATGACGGATAAGGATGATCTCTGTGGGACAATATTTTGTGACTTACCAGGCACCAACTGGGATCTTCACAGGACCGCTCGAAGACATAAGAAGCAGATTAATCCAACCTGCCGTCGTATTAATGAAGCTAATCTATATTCAGAAGCAACCGAGGTCCAGAGATCAAGTAGACTCACGTTTCTTGTAAAATGTCACTCTGAACCTCACGCTCGTCACGACGATCCCTGAACATCTTCCCCAGACTCGTGACACCACCCATACCAGATCCAATTGACGTGCCAACTTCGGATGGATGCATATGTTGGTAAAGCTCGTAAGGGTCAGTGATACCAGAGCTGACAAGAGCTTCTACAGTGCAGATGAGGGCCCAGAGCGTAGCACGATCAGTCTGAGCAATAATGTCTTCGGGAATGCCATAACGTCCAGCATGCCAGCCGGTAGGGATTTGACCGGCAACTGTTCGGCTAAACTTGAAGGCCTTGGGAACAAGAACACAGGCACCCTTCTTCAGCTTAACGAACCACTGTCTATCCTCTCCAGCCCAAATGTCGCATTTCTCATCGTGCTGAAGCTTGAATTTCTGGGCTTCAACATCCGAGACCTCAATTGGTTCAAGGTCGTGAATAAGCTCAATCTCTTGGTTAAATATCTTCTTGTTAGGATCGTAGCCACGGAAAAGTTCGGGTTCTGCAAAGATAAATAGATAAAGTGAGTTTAATGGATACAAGAGATGAACTGACCAATTAGGCGAACACCAGCATGTGCAAGTATTTCCTTCTCGTAACGTCCTTTGACATCTTTATCATCAACAGGCTCCGCACTCTTACTATCGACCCAGCCAACATAGAGAGATCCATCCTTCAGGCGACCATCAAAATGTTTGATGTAACCCATTATCCATGCCATTTCGATACAGCCTTCGATAGTGAATTCACCACGAGCCTCCATTTCCCAGCGAGTACGCGAGCTACCCCAAGGACCAACCTCACCGAAACCAGTAATGACGATGGTATCCTCGTGGTCAATAAGGCCACGTAATTGTGAGACGTCAGACAAAGATTCGATAGATTCCAAACGGGGAAAATCAAAGCGAAAGTTGGCGCGAGGAAGAACATCCACAGTCTGTAGAAGTCGCTCGGTTTCAACACCATTGATAATGTTGAAGTCGGCGGCATTATCCTTAGTAATGGCGCGGCGGAGATCAGCCTTCTTGTGAAGATTTGTGCGAATACGAGTGGTGATATCAGCGAGATCAGGAAGGCGGTCCATGCCACCATTCAGATCGGCCCAAATGGGCTCTACTTGGGTGATGCTGAAAAGTAAGGGGTGCATTAAACCGAGGATGTTGAATGCCATCTCCTTCGCGGAGAAAGTTCTGACACCGTAACCTTCGAGTTCGTGAGCAATAATGTTTGTTGGTGCCATGAGACCGGTGCCACGAGTCCATCTGCAAAAATCATCAGTCGTATTTTTGCTTCAGTAAAGTACACTATACCCAATAACGGCACCAGCCAAGCATAAGTATTCACCCCAACTCTCTGAAGCCCACCTCTGGAAAAGTGTCTCGAGAGAAATCTTGGACTCTGAGTAGAGACCATCATTGCCGAACAAACCGTGGTTGGGTGAGAGAGGGAGGATGACTTGAGTAGGACGAGTGACGATGCGCCTGCTAGCCTTCTTGTTCTTGACACAGCCAAGGATGCGAAGGAGATTGACAAGCATCATACGGTGGGCAAGTTCGGAACGGTCATCGAGGCCATCGATCTCACGACCGTTCTCGGGAATTCCAGCGAAGGGCATGATGTAGTCAAGATCCATGTTCAAACTATTATAGATATAATCAACGAGAGCCTCGACATCCTGTTTGGAGGCTTGATTGAAGGGAACGACAGTTAGAGCAGATCCACGACTACCGAAAGATTGGAAGATGGCCTGATAATATTCGACAGTCTTACGGTTGTAGCTGGAAGTAGTGATAACGACGTGAGCACCACCAGAGAGAAGTCCTTTGACGACCTCAACTCCGATCGAGCCCTTGCCGACACCAGTGCACAGGGCATTCTTGCCTTCAAAGGTGGTCCCAGATGTGGCAATTTCATGAAGAATGTCAAGGTAGACACCAGTGAGGTTACTGCTATACTCCCACGTGGTTCCAACCTTGCGTTTAAGGTGGAGAAGAGGAATCTGTCCGGCCGAGACGGGAGTGGCACCAGCATTCTGAGGACGAAGGAATTGAGAAGAAGAGCGGCGGTTGCGAGGCTGAACGCGAGCACGAGGATCGGGACCTTTATGGAGAGAACGGACAACGTCCTCATACAAGGCCTTGATACGATTCTTCTGGTCCTGGTTAATCTCAGGGAGAGACTTCACGACAGTCCAGAGTTTAAGAACATCGTCTTGCACCTTCTGAGTGTTGATCGGTCCAGCAGCACCATCGCCACTCGCCATCTCTTCGACGTACGCCTCGAGTTTGCGTACATTCTCTCGGACAACCTCGGAATAAACAATATCACCCTTTGCGGTGACTTCGGTATGGGGAGCGGTGGGAAAAGTCACTAACAAGAGATGAGTCTTCAAACTAAAAAACGAGTGCATCAACCTCACCATCTTTGTAAACAGGAGGCTTGCCTATGACTTCATGAGTATTATCGATGAGCTGCTGGCCAAATTCCTTGGCCAATCTGTACGTTTCGCCCTTTGAAGGATCAAGCTTGTTGATATGGTACTCCATATACTGGAGCATGTCAGGATCAGCACGATTGAGAAGGCCAATACAACGAGCAGTAATATCACGATCAACGGTAGTGAGGCGGCCAAAGATGATATCGTAGTACATAAGAAGAGCATCTTGCCGAACCCAGTTCCAGGACGAATCAAAGTGACGGGCTTTCAAGGGATCGAAGCGGGGCTGTATGCCTTCGATATAAGAATCGCCATGTTCACGAGTAATGCTGTCAAGCTTGGCTTGGAGGACTGTGCTGTTGACCTTCTCATGATCGAAAGAAATCTCACCAGCACGAGAATCTTTCTTGAGATAGCGCATGTAGAGCTCAATATGTTGTTGAATAAACTTGTTTTGATCACTCTGGAACTTAAGGAACTCTTCACTGTTGATGGTAGCACCACCCGCACCACCTGGATTGGCAGTAGTACCAGGAGAGGCAAGAGAAATACCCGAACGCTGTGCATAGGTCTGAACCACTCTGTCGAGCCATGTCTTGGCTTCAGCCTCAGAAGCAAGTCGTTTGGGTGGTTCAAGAGTAGTAGCGAGGAGAAGAACACCATCAGATCGAGAAGGGCCAAGACCCCAAGTCTTATTGAGATATGAACGAATAGAGGAAGCGTTAAATCCACCAGGCAACTTGCCACCGATGAGACGAGCAATGAGACCCGTACTGCACTTGCCAAGGGCACCACTGAAGCCAGTGCCCAAAGCGGAGCCGAGTTCCTCAAGAGGAAGCTCCTCTCCTTTCTCAGGTGCGGATATGAACTCTTGCTGAAGGTCGCCGAGAATTTCGTTCTGGAGAGTTGATTTGCCACCGACAAGATCCTTGATAGATTTTGATAGGGGGACCTCTTCAACAGACTTCTTCAACTTCTGAGCAACGATGACGTTGAGAATTTCAGCTGCAGTGATAGGTGCATCCGGGATGCTGGCAACAGGTCCAGCAGGCACATTGACGACGACAGGAGTAGCAACGGGAATAGGGGCGGAAGTAGTGGTAGTGGGGACAATCTCGGCAGGAACAGCTTCTGTGAGAGTCTCAGGTTCATCCTCGTATTGGTAATAGACCTCTTTCATGTTTTTTGCGTGGCAAAGAATGACGCGACTACGGGAGGCAGAGTCATCAGAAGACTCGTATTTAGCCTTCAAAGTACGGGTGGCCATGCCAGTAAGAGTTGGTGAGGGACCTAACTCAATGAAACGCTCGAATTTGAAGCGAGCGAAGAGGAGATCTTGGGTTTGGATCCAGCGGACGGGAGAAGCAAATTGATATGCAAGGAGTTCAATGAGAATGATGTATGAAAGCTTCTGGCGGTTTCCAGGGTTCTCCCAGTCGTCCTCGTGCCACTTCCTAAGGACCTTTTCAAGGCGAGGAGACTGTGTTTGATCGTAGATGGTGTCGATGTATTCACGCGAGACATCAAAAGGCTGAGCGATGAGATTGGGAATATACTTGCCGACAAGCATGTCAGGATTAAGATGAGTAGGGTTAATCTTCTTCGACAGGTCTATGAAAAAAATTAAGCCACGAAACATTATGTTACGAGACCAGTGCTTACATGCACGGAAAGGAAGAACGCCTGCCCAGAGGTAGCGAGAATGGAAAGGTACATCAATACCGGAAAGTGGGATAGTGGCAAAGCCACGCTCGAGCACGATTCTGCCTTGGGCTTCTTGTTGCTCCTTTGCACGGTCGAAGCAGGAAGCAATGATCTGACTCAATATCTCTCTGACTTTCTCCTCGGACAATGTTTTGCGCAACTTCACAGCAATCAGCAAAACCAACTTCAAGGCAAATCTAACACACAAACCTCAATAACGTCTACCTTCTTAACCTTAAGATAATTAAGAACGTTAGTCATGGTTTGCAAGGCAAGAAGCTCCCCAGCGCAAACATATTGTTGACCCTACATTACGGTGATCAGTATAAGTTCCTAGTAATCAATAGAATCATGGCACCTCAACATTGAAGTTGACAATTTGAAGCAACAAGTTGATTTGTGTCGAGATCATGTCGGTGACCACGCGCAAAGCAGCATCGCTGAAAGTAGGGAAAACGCGGAAAGGGTTCACAGCACACATAGCATAATTCGAACGGTTTTGAGAATCACGTTCGACAGCACGCTGCATAGTAAGACCACGGTAGAAAACGACATCGACGAGAGCAGAAATATGAAGGACATCAGCAATAGAAGCGAGAGCAGAATATTCACCCAGGGAATGGCCGGCGAAAGCACACCCCTTCTGGATGAAGCCCTTGGAACGCATGTCTTCGACAGCGGCCTTCTCTGTGACGACGAGAGCAATCTGAGCAAACTGAGTGGCAAAGAGAAGACCGGTAGGATGACTGAAAGTGTAGCGGGGAGTGCGGTTGTTGATATCAGCAAAGAGGGGAAGAGTCTTAACGTTACCCTCCTTGTCGAGAGTATCATATGTCATATCCATATATCGTTGACGGATAGCCTGACCTTGAATACCACCAAAGTAAATGGTCTTCTCCTTTGGGTTGTCTCTGACGATGTCAGTGATGGAGAAGCCGTAAGTGGCAAGCAGATGGGTATCGGCACCATCCCAAACGGCACGGGCAGCAGACGAAGAATTGTAGAGATCCATACCCATGCCAAGTTCTTGAGAGCCCTGACCAGTGAAGACGTAGACAGTAGTCGGTTGTTTGACCTCAGCAGAACCAGTGAGAACTTTGTCACCATGAGAATTGGAGGTCTCAATGCTAACGACAATGTTACCATCGCGCATGGCAGTATGCCTGAGCTTGACGATCAACTCATCACCGGGAAGGACCATCCCGACGAAAGATACATTATAAGCGAGGACACGATCGGGATGACCCTGAGCAACAACATTCTCGACGTAGCGACGAGTTGCAGCACTTGACCACATGCCGTGAGTGATAGTGGTGGGGAGGGAGGCATAATCGGAGAAGTAAGGGTTCACGTGGATAGGATTGAAATCACCGGAAATCTTTGAGTAAGGTTCGTTAGTGAGAGGGGCGTTGAATATGGTCGAACCTTCGACATGCTTCAGGGTATAGCCCTCATTGACAAGCGGAGTAGGGAGACCTTGAGGGCTACCATGACGCTGGAGATATGCAAGAACGGGATTACCCTGGCAGTCGTCCTGCTGGAATTCAACGTTGCCGACTTTAACGAGGACCTTCAGCTGGTTGCGAACGAAGACATCGCCAGTGACAGATACATTGTGGAAGACACCACGATCTTTGAATGACACGGATGATTGAATGCGGAAGATAAGAGAAGTACCAGCAAGAAGAGGTGTTGACTCGTTCTCCCATTCGAACCACTGCTTGGACTGAAGAACACCGACTTGTGCATCAGTCTCAAGAAGGACAAGATAGTCAGGTTCCTCGGTGGTTTCGAAGGTGTTTTCGTAATCGATAAAGTGACCACGATAGAGGAAAGAAGAGACGACTTGTATGACTGGCTGACCATCACGATATACATGACCCTTCACTTTGACAATCTTGCCCTCAGGAGCATTGACAACAGAGATGATATGAGCTTCAGACTTGCAAACATCGCCAACCATTAGAGGGCTCGCTCCCTCAATCATCTGGAAACCGTTGGAGAGATGAACAAGCCTGAGCAAATCACCGTCGATGTTGGCAGGGAAGATAGCTTTTATGATAGCCTACACAAACCAATTAGCTTCAGATTACCCATTGGGGACCAACGACTACTCACCTGCCAGCCGGTAACAATAGCGAAGTCCATAGGCACTTGTACCGTATCCATCCTCGTCCTCTTGAATAACTCTCCCTGATTCTCAACAACAGTACAAAACTCTTCAACCTCTTCTGCCGTGATAGTGACCTCTGGGCCAATAAACTTCTCTTTGATACCGACGCTTGGCAAGACTTCGTTGTCACCATACCACAACTTCCAGTAAAATTGTTTGATGCGTTTGTTACGGTCAACAGCGACTTCATGGATGGGCATATAACCTTGCGAAGGCTTATAAACAAACTGAAGGTAGAGAGGGACAGTGACTTCACGCCGTTCCTCGAAGATAGTAATGTCAATGAGCTGAGTGGATGCAGAATATTGGACCTCAACGGCTTTAAATCCAGGACGCTGGGTACCATAGGAGCGAGCAGCACCGAAGACAGTGACGGAGGCAGGAGACGAATGCTCATAAGTCACAACCACACGTTGTCCAGAACGAGGAGCGAGAAGACGACGAATAGGGTTGTCAATGTAAGAGGTGCCTTGAAGGATGGTCCTCGAGGTAACGAGGGCATGAAGCCAAGTTAACTCAGCACCGCCGAGGGTTTCAAACCAAGCGTTGGAGCAAGGTAAAGACTTGCCGACCTCATAGATGACATCGTTGGTCCTCTGAATACGAGTAACACCAGAAAGGGAGGAAGAGGCGGAGGGCTGAGGTGCAAGGTATTCGATAGTAGGGATAATGGATTCATCGCCAGAATAATTCAATTGGAGAACTTTGGAGATAAGAGAAGTAGTTATGTTACCAAGGAGATCTTTGATTGGTTCATCTTTCTTTATCGACCATCTTGCCGCAACGGGTCCCTGAAGGATACACACACGTTGAGGATCTTGGTCAAAGATAGCTTCAATATCCTCGGCAGCCCAGAGAGAGTCCTGTAATTATCAAGGAATTTCATTTGTTTTCCAAATTAGTATCGAAGTATGTGTTTTTCCAAAAATTATCAGCTGACCTTTTTAAACCAGACTTCAAAAGAGGCATCCAGCACCGGAATGAAGGGAGCAGGTTTCTGTCCCGGCCTCTGCGAAATAGCAAGAAAGTATGCTGCATCTTCAGCAGCAAGTAATTGTTCAGTGGCGAGGGGATAAGCTTTGAAAAACGAGGCGACGAATGGGGTGGGGTCATCAAGGGCGTTATAGGACTGGAGGAGAGAGGGCTTATTGCCAGTGCCGTTGACACCAGCAAACCGCTCCTCGACGCGTCGCAACCAGTCGCCAACTAGATTACGGAGCGACTTGTCGATCCAACGTTTCTCATGAGTAACAAACATCAACCTAACCATACGCAGAACCGTCTCCTCGTAAGTCATATCATTCAGATCCATCGCAACACTATTATCCTTTTTCCATCCAAACCAGGGCTTAGCAAAATCTTTGTTTAGCTTCTCGATCACTTCGTCACGACGCTCTACCAGCCACGCAGCACGCTTCTCCTTCGGCAGCTTGAAGACGGTTTCATCAAACTCTTTCCACAACTTCACTCCACGAGTCGCAACCTTGTGAATAGGTTCACCCAACTCAGATTGAACGGTTAGAATTCCGCCAGTGGGCTTTGTATAAGTACCTTCCCATTGCTCATCTCCAACACCAGCGGCGCCTACGATCAGATCCTTCACAGATGACGAAGTATGGGCTTCTTTAGCGACCATAACGCGACTAGCAAACAAGAAACCGTCGAATGGCATCGGCTGGACACCGAATCGATCGACAGACCATTGTCCAGTCAGGTACGGCCAGACATCATCAGCACCACCGAAACCAGAACCACCGACGAGGACGATGTTGGAATGTTGACGAATTGAACGATATGTGGCGAGGATCGGTTGATGGAAGTCTTCGAAGGAGTGGTGGCCGCCAGCACGACCACCAGTCCACTGAAGGATGATGGGAAATTCAGGATTGGCAGCGGCGATGTTGACAACTTGACGAATACCATCGTTAGAACCAGGCTTGAACGAGATATGCCGGATACCGACAGCTTCAAGACCTTCAATAATCTCATTGGCCTTCTCGGTGGTGGGAATACCGGCAGCAACGCAGAAACCTTCAATAGGAACACCCTCTTTCCGCAGCTCTTGCCACAGGGGGAGTTGGAAGGTGAATTGACGGGGGTTGATATAAAGGGAGTTGAGAGTGAGACCAACACCGGCGGGAATCTTGGCCTGGATTTCAGCAACTTTCTCACGGAGAGCACGGGCGTTGTAGTGGCCTCCACCAGCCAACTCAACATGATAACCGGCATCAAGAATTGCACTGACGAAACCACCCTTAACGGTACTAGGCGTCATGCCAGCAACCATGACGGGAGCCTTGCCGAGGAGACGGGACATGGGCGTATCGAGGTGAATAGTACCATCACTAGGATAGAGCATAAATCTTGCTGTGCAGAAGAAGCCATTCCCGACGACCACATACCTAGTGCGTATCAAGCGAGGAGCATACTTCTTGCTCCACCAATCCTCGTACTTGACGTCCAAGGAATTATATAGCTCAGCATCACCCTTTCCTTTATCACCAACGACGATTACGCGAACGCCACGACCATCCAAATTACGTGCTGTAAGAGGTCCAATTCCACTCAAACCACCAGGTCCAAGGTCAATAGCATGAGTGGCAGTTGCAGGGAAGTTCGTAGCCTTTGTCCAGTGAATCGGAGCTGTACAAATTTGTTCGCACAAAGAACGGGTGATCGAGCCCTTAAAGTCGCGCATGTCAACACCTCGAAAGCCAAATTACATCAGTATGACCCTGACACGCATCACACTATTGGTGACTCACCAGTTTCCGTGTGATACACAGGAATCTTCAAATCAGACGGCACCCACAGCTCTTCCTCCAGATCTTCATCAACGACAATATCGGTGACACCGCCAAGGTAGTCACTATGGTAGGGGACCTCAACCATCAAAAAGCGAACAGAAAAAACGGGTTTACGCTTCGAATAAGGGACCTTGCTCTGGTCAGCACCACTGGGTGCCCTGACCTTTCTAAGATTAGTAACGAGACCATGCAGAGCTCGAGGAGGCCCAGTAACCACAAAGGCACGTGGTCCATTATGCAAGGAGACGGCGAGTCGCGAATTGGCAGGGAGATACGAATTGGTCTTAACGACTTGTTTGTCAAGGTCCTCGAAGGAGAGGCCTGTGATGGATAACATAGGAGAAGGGGTACCTTCACCACCATCGAGAGTGTCTTGGACAAGGCTGGGCTCGATGGCAACGGGAGGGAACGCTTGTTGACCACGAAGGCCACAATAGAAGAGCCAACGAAGAGCCTTACGTGAATTCGTAGTAAGGACATCGAAAGTGTCAGATGCACTAAGAACTACGGCAGAAACGATACCCTGTGAATGGCCAGTAGCACCGGCAATGCGATCACGAATCTGGCTAGGGTTAAGGTTCGCAACACGGCAAACAATCAGATATTGAAGAAGTTGGGTCAGCCCGATGAGTGGCAACGAAATGGGGACTGATGCAAGATAAGAAACAGGGGGGCGCTCGATGGCACCCGACAGCCAGGAGACAACATCCAATCCGTAGGTGAAGTAGGAGCTCTCGGCCTCTTCTTGGGCAAGCCCGATAAGATCAGCGACAACGACCTCCAAGAATGGGAGAACATATGGCTGATAAATGTCGTAAAGACTCTGCAATTCATCAAAATAAACCTCGTTTGTTCCTTGGCCTCCAAATAAGGCGAAGATCGAAGTCTTGCCGGAAACGGCAGCATTTAGAAGAGCCGATTGTGGCTGTCGTGGGATGGATGAAATTCCTTTATTCTCGAGAATAGCAACAGCACTGAAATAGGCGGCGAGGACTGATTTGCGTGTGTCGGACACAAAAGATGCACAGAGGGAGTGAATATCCTTTGTGGCAAGATATAATGACGTGAAGTGCTGGAGCACGTTGAGCAAGACCTGTATGCGTGCTTCTGTGGATTGCGAATTGTTATCGATATTAGATGCGATGTGTGCGAGAAACTTGGCGGTCAACTCTACGGAGGCCTCGGTCTTGTTTTCAAGTTCGGCCGTGACTTTGACTGCATCCTGAGGTTGCATATGAATAAAATCATCGCGCAGGACTTCTGCGGCGACCCATTCATCTGGTTTCGTGGAGACAGGTATTGATATCTTTGCAAGGTCATAAACAGGCAACTAAGAAGCAAATAAACACATACTCTAATTTGCCCATGGGCGATGATAAGGGGACGCATAACAATCACTGCGGGAGCGGCATGGCCATTAGGAATCGCCATATCTTTTGAGTACTTAGCGGCAGGGAGAACTGTAGAATGGCTCTACAGGGTAAGCTAGAAAGCCTGTTATATATATGTCCCCAACAGGCTTCCCCCAACGAAATTTGACTGGTATATACCACGTGACCATGCACGACCCGCGAAAAGTTTTAAAACTCCTCATGTTAAGTCCTGGTGCTGCAACAACTTTTACTTGGTGGAATTACATTCAATTGTATTAAGTGGGCCTATAGGTAATGGTAATTAAACTCGTCGCGGTCCCCGCAAATCATCCACCCTCTCGAGTCTCCTTCTCAACGTCGCAAATCTCTTGGACTCCCTCCCTGAAGAATACCACATTGTACTCCAATAGTCCCCGTCGTCCCTCGTACACAGATGTAGGTAACAAAGCCAGCAATGCAAGTGACGACGTAATTTTGTGATAGGTCAGAGTTGTTCCAGGTGTTGCAGGATGTAATGATGTCGCAGCACTGGGATAAAACATCTCTTTCGTGGGCTTCTTTCTTACTTGGGGAAGCACGTCCGTTGACGTTGTTGGGAGTGGGGTTAAAAGGGCGCCATTGATTAATAATGACTGAGACCCTTTGGAAGGGGAGTGACGAGAAGTACTAGCAGACGCCGATCTGATCATGCCAAGTCAGCATCGCTTACACATGGCAGCGCATAGTCCTTACTTGTACAGTACCTCAAAAGAGGTAAGTATTTCAAGGTAATCGCAGCACAAACTGTGAGTTGAAGTGTCCACTGGGGATGCATCCGTAGCAACGTATAGCCGCGAGTTTGTATCAAAGAGGAAGGCCTTCGGCGATTGGGAATTCTAGAATTGATCTCTTTTAGTTATAACTTTGATGTTATCAGAAGAGGCTTACAGCACAGAACACATTAAGCATGTCTTCTAGATATGGAAGAGAGTCGATGAGCTTATGAAGCACACGCGAGAAGGCCTCGTGTAAAGAATGATCATAGATCGAGGTCAGGTAAAAGTTGGGCTGGATGTTCTCGTACCCTGGTGCGAGGTCGAGTAATCGGTCAGTAACTCGTTCCTGTATCTGCCTAAAATTCTCTATCCAAGGAATCAACGATGGCGGATGAAGGTTGGTTAGAACCGCACCAATCTTATCATCGTCCTGCAACTTCTCGGATTTGTGCACGAAAACTTCAATGTTGATGTCGGGGTTGGACTCGTGTGCCGCAGTCACGAAGCTCATGAGCTTGGTGATGGGTTGATTATACAAGTCCTAAGCCATACAATGTCTTCATCAGCTATCGTACCTAGAGATAAATGACTCATGCGCACCCGGATGTCAATGACGAAGATCAGACTCCGAAACTGACCGATAGGAATGCCAATAGACTCGGGCGTAGCATGTCCTGGTGTATCCCACAATTCAAGGGGGACGACTGTGCTAATGCATCAACGCAGAGTTCATGGCGTCAGCAATCGAGAATGCGTACGCAGCAGATATGGTGTTAGTCCAATACGCACTCTATCGGTATCTTTACAATACGATATGTTGGTTCAAGGTAGAACGATTGTTTAGGCTGCATATTGTTGAACAACACCTGTTGGATAGAAGACTTCCCAGATCTACGAGCGCCCGAGTAGTAACATTACTACTAGATCAGGATAAATAAACCATCAGACAATACATACCTACGCAAGCCGATGAGGAGCACTTTGGTGCGCTGCACTGCAGATGAGGAGTGTCCGGAACCATTGTGCAGCAGCCCTGACAGATGAGCACTATTAGAGGTCGCACTGTAAGAAATATGGTTCGTGGCCATGGTTAGTCGAGAGGAACAAATCAAGCATGTCGAAAATAGCTGCGAGCACGTGGCCCTGTTTGGATAGGAGCCCGGTGGATCAACGAATTTCTTACGCTTTGCAGGCGCACGTTCGTCGGCCGCTCCCAGGACCATATTTTGCTCCCGTCCTTCTCCTACTTCTTGTACTCGACCATGAAGTTTGGCAGAAGAATCCATGTAAGTCCCTGCTGACTCCTCTCTTCTCGGTTAAATATTCGCACTAGGATGATTCCTACCCGGAATGGCAGTCTTACTATATTGACTATAGTCGGCTCAAGCATGAGTTAAAGGTCTGTCTGTTCCAACAACGTATCGGGATCACAAGCTTAATGCTTGCCCTGCTCAGACGCGGACAACGGGTAGGACCTGGACGGAGAAAGATGAAACCGAATTCAAGGGTATGCTCGAGGACGAGCTTGACAAAATTCATGATTTCCAGAAAGCTAAGGTAGATCCCCCCAATTTTTCGTTCTTGTATATTTCGCTCTTCCCAATCAAGTGCCTCATAACTACGAAGTGATGCTCGCCGGAATCATTCTCTTTTGGGAACACAATTTGCACTTCTCTTGCTTTTTCTGCGGGCGTTGATGGCGACTCTGAAGGATCCGCCATTGCTTCATGGCGTTCGACATTTTATCTATGACATTCCAATTGGGTACCTTTCTTTGACCACGTCAAGGGTCAAAGAAGCCCCCTTTTCCCCATCTGACGATGATCTAGTCGTGTGCCGCTCTTTGTGAGCTATCATTGGTTCTCGAGTGATTTTGCCTTCTCTATACTTATATTGGTCTGACGACCAATATACTTTCAAGCTGGACTTCTCCGGGCACATTTCAACGAAATTACTAAAGCAAAATCTAAATAGACCAATGAGTTGGCCGTACGCATTCAGGATGCAGAAAAGAATGTTCAACGTCTTGTCACTGAAGATGACGACCACAACCATTCTCGTCAATCCACTGGTGACCCAGAGGTCCAACAACGGCAGCACGATGTGTACGGTCATGATGGGGGCTCCGATGATGACCTCGACGACGATGAGACTGAAGAGTCCTTTGACGCGCTCGAAGAGCGATTCCATGGCTTCGAAGGGGAAGTTGCGACCCTTGTTGCTGAAGTACACGATATCACGCTCTTTTCCAAACTGAATATCACTGGTTTTATGAAAATTCTCAAAGTAGGTTGGTCTCTATCTCATTCAATACTATGCTTATCCTTTCTTTAGAAACATGACGTTGGTTTCTCTTACGATCTGTTACACTGCAGTTCATTGATTCCCAACAATAGAAACAAACAGGAATACCTCTTAAGACGTCATTCGTTCAATTCTACCTCGAAAAACGTCCATTCTATAAATATAATTGGGACGCCCTCATCGTCCAGCTCTCCAAATTGTACGACCTTGTACGTACTCGTGGGCATCCTGTCCAGGGAGATTCTAGTGCTGGAGGCAACCAGAGTGCCTTCGTTAGACAAACTACAAAGTATTGGGTATGCTTTACCGACTAATCCACGTTCTTGGTGAGAAACTTTTATGTTGAATAGGTTCATCAAGATAACCTCGTACCCCTTAAATTGGCGATCTTGCGTAACCTTCCGGTCTTGGGTTGGTATCAACAACATTAGTGTTGTTTGGTCTTCAGCTCATACTTATATCTTCTAGTGTTCAACCCCGACAAGGAATACGAGCCCAAAGATTCTGGTACGTTCCAAGTGTACAAACGACTGGATCTTCATTTACACCTTCCTTAGCAATCACGTCTATCTACTTCGATAATGAGGATCTTGAACTGTACCTCGGACGCCTGGAAAAGACCGAAGGGGCTGAAGCGATTCGTCTACGTTGGTACGGTGATGTCGATAATAAAACTGTATGTTGCATTTGCACTTGCACTTGTCTCAGCGCTGAGGATGATTCATCAGATATTTGTGGAGCGAAAAACACATCGTGAAGATTGGACTGGCGAAAAGTCCGTCAAAGCTCGGTTCCCTCTCAAAGAGCATCAGGTCAATCCGTTCCTGCGTGGGGAATATACAGTCGATGCGGACTTCCAGCAACTTGTACAAAAGGGAAAGAAGACCCAAGCTGAAGTAGACTCGATGATACAGCTGGCGAATGAAGTTCAGTACGCTATTCTCACGAAAGAACTCAAACCAGGTTTGTATTTCCTACCTACATAATATCGTGACACATCTAAATATCTCTTAGTCATGCGTTCTTTCTATAACCGAACTGCCTTCCAACTCCCTGGCGATGCCCGTGTCCGTATCTCTCTGGACACTGAATTGACCCTGGTCAGGGAAGATAACTGGGATGGAAAAATCCGTGCAGGCAATAACTGGCGCAGAGAGGACTTCGGCATCGACTTTCCCTTCAGCCAAGTTGCTCCCGAAGACAAAGAGCTCTTCAAGTATGGTGTCTTAGAGGTCAAGCTGCAGACACAGTTTGGCCAGCAGCCGCCCAAATGGGTTACCGATCTGGTACAATCACATTTAGTGGAAGCTGTTCCTAAATTCAGGTGAGCCGAAGGTACAACGGACCTCGCCTGAAACACTCGCATAATGGTCTTCAATTAGCAAATTCATCCATGGCTGCGCAACTTTGTTGCCTCATCGTGTTGATTTGGTACCTTTCTGGTTGCCTCAAAGTTAGCATCATTTATTCCTTCTGTTGTCACCGATGCTCACATCCTGTGGTCGTAGTGGACGTTGATATCCAAAAACCTGATACTGGTTATCTCAGTGTCATCGAACGCCCAGGACAATTGTCCAAAAGTGTTTCCCGTGAAACCTCAAGTGGTACTCAATCTCCTCAATCTCCTCAGTCTCCCCAATCTTCTCAATCTCCTCAATCTCCTCAATTTTCTCAATCTTCTCCATCTCCTCCGGAGTACACAGGTTACGCTGAACCTTTGTCTGAAGGGGAAGATGAGGACATGGACGTTGCTCCTGCTAAGAATGAAAGCGAACGTACTGGTTTGAGCGGCGCTGCCGTCGAGGAAGCTATAGCCTCCCGTGAGAAGATGCTCAAACAGCGCAAAGAGGACGGAGAAAAAATCTCCGCCGACAGCAAATTCTCGAGTAACGGCGGCCTTGGGGTTCCTTCGGAGCTTAACGAGTGTGAAGAAGGATCTAGCACGGGGGGTCGCCCACGTCACCAAAAAGGACATTCCTTCAGCAGCAACTTCAAGTTACGCGCTTTGTCAATTTCTCCTCTTGCACACTCGAGTATCTTCGATCAGGAGCTTAAAAATAAACTGCAGGAAACCCAGCAGGCCCAAGATCGCGAGGAGGCTGAAGACGAAGCGATAGAGGATTTCAACGGTGCTGTGTCGGGCAATGACAGGACGATGGTCAAAGACTGGCGTGGAAAGCGTATTTCTGTCCCCGTTCGAGTGGAACCTAAAGTTTACTTCGCTGCTGAACGCACCTTCTTGGTGAGTCATTCTCATTCTATTCCATCATATGTTCCCTAATTGGGATCATCTGTAGAAATGGCTCAATACCTCGGTCTTCATTGGTACTATCGCAACGACTCTTCTCAACTTCGTTCCAGCCAATGATGCACGGGGTTTAATTAGTGCTGCCTTCTTCACCTTTGCGGCTCTTCTTGCCATTGCTTACTCAGCTGGGATCTTCGTGTACCGATCCCAGAGAATGCGTGAACGACGTGCTTCCGGATTATACTATGACAAGTACGGACCGAGTGTGCTCTGTCTTGTTCTGTTCCTGGCTTTGATGACGAACATTGGACTTCGTGTTTCTGAAATGTGATCAAGATGTCAAGGCCATGACAGATGCTTGCACGCATTTCTTGTGATCCAAATTTCATCGTACAAAGCATTGGTTACTGTCATTGTTGTAGTGTAGCGTTTGAATTTTGGATCTTTCAAATTTCTTACCTTTCTACGGCATGCCAGCTTCACTTTCTCTAATCTATTTGATTGGTTCTGTTTTTTCATCCGATGTAGGTTATGTGGATATCAATGCGTAGTTGCAATTGATTATTGACCTGTGGATTGATTTAAGGTGTTTGAATCTTGTCGTTCCTTGACTCTGTAAAGTAGTCGGACCGACCTAACAATCCCACTTATTCATATGTTCTGATGGATACTCACCCCAGCCTGACCGTGTCTGCCTTGATGTCTGCCTTGACAGACTTGACAGACTTGACAGATACTCTTTCCCACTGCAGGTGGTGCAAAATAGTTCCAAATATTGTTTTTTTGAATCAACAATTTATTACATGGGACGCGGTGGTAGGCCATGGTAATTACAACGTAATTACTTAAATAACAAGAAAAAAAGGGAAAGAAAAAGAAAAAGGAAAAAGGAAAAAGAAACAGAACAATATTTTGGGCAATGTAAAACTACACCAGGTAGAATACTAAGTTCAGAAAACTGAACCTATGTAATGCCTTCTTGGAAGCAAGACGCTTCTGGATTGAACTCAAGAAACATGATAACATCTTTAAGAGATTCCCTTTTAGGGTTCCAAGACTTCCTATATCATGCACTCTCGTCTCAATAGGATGATCATCACATGGACATGCAAATGATTTGTTAGGGAAAAACCTGAGCCTGTATTCCCCAATAGGAGCATGATTCATAATCATTCTGGTAACATTGTTATGCTGGAAAACACTTTTTTGTGAAAACATGTAATCTCCTAAGGTTTTGAGTATATAAGATCTCTTTGAAGGCATTAGTGAGAAGATCTTACACTCCTAGATGATGCCTCAGGTCCTCTCGAGCAAACAGCAGTCGAGGGACAGTGTGGTAGCCATTAACCAAACCAGATCTTGAGTAGAAGGGGTCTCTAGAGACAAGAAATGCCACTTGTAAATAACTAGCTACAAATTGCAAGCATTCACGAGAGTTTTATTGAGTTACATGCATTTGGATGGTCGAATAAGGCAGGTACCTGTCAGATTGGAAGCCAACATAGGCCAGAATAAAGGAATGGGAAGGAATGGCCATGGAAATGGAAACAGGGAGCATGGAATGAGCTCTCATGAGCAAAGATCAATTATTGGATTAAATGTTGGGTTACAGATGAAGAAACATTCATGTGCTTGCAAAGTCTTAGTAGGTTTTATTATGGTTTTGGGCTTCATCCTCTAGTTTCATTCTTTGTCTTTTTAGACTAATACATAAGCCACAAGTGGAGAGGAGTAAGAGGAAGGACCTCCATCCAAATACTCCCACTCAAGAACAGTTTAACTTCTATTTTGTTGAGTGAATGTCATTAGTACTTGTTATCACTTTTGGACAAGTTTTGGAGAGTTCTAGCAGTCTGGGAAAGGCTGGCAAGGTGAGTATCAGTTGGTATCTTCAGTCATAAGGTTTAACTTGAGAGATGCCTTCAGGGTGCATTATCTGGGATGGATAGTGTTGTTGGAGGCTCTTAAGGAGCCTTGCAATCTATTCACTAGATTTTCCAAAGGAACTTGTTACACAGTGTAAGGTTCACTGTTTAGGGGTGTGTTAGCAAGGGAAAGTGTTTATGAGTGGATGATACTCATATGTTAATATTCTTCCTAATCTTATCCTTTTGCTTTCATGAGAGCTCTTTTGAGGGTTTTATAGGTTCTAGTCTTATTCTATATTATTGTTTCTATATTTTCTATTGATTTCTAATACTGATAATGTCCTCTTTGAATTCTTTAATGCATAGTTAAGGGCTAGTGTTGCATAATTCTTGTTGCACCCTAGCATAACCTCTTTTCTGCTTGATTCCTGTCAATGTATGCACACAACAAGTTAGAGAGTCCAATATATTTCATCTAAGTGCCACCTTTAGAATAGGTAGGTTGAATAGGTTGATTGTTGTTATCATTTAAGTCAAGGAAATTTCTTCTCTTGTGTTCTGAAGCTTAGAAGTATATCTGCTATTTTCAAATGATAAAGTCATGTTCTTCCTTTTTGCTGGACTTCCATGATGATTTGCTTGGTAAGACTGGATTCATCTTGAGATACTTTGACTCTTTGTTGTTATATGCAAGTCCACCCATCTAGAAATTACATTCCTGCAGTGATATCACCTCCCAACTATACAAGCCTGCCTTCCATGGCAGCCACTTTTCTTGCAACCATCCAGGTATTCCATCTTCCACAGCAGAGATACTCCTATTCAACTCAGTCTTTCATGATGGAGTTACT
>Ga0157368_1000077_pt1 | contig 41990 bp, 28 predicted proteins | sample AttbisABBM3_FD_113146 | JGI IMG/M metagenome (GOLD analysis project Ga0157368, IMG submission 113146) | Fungus gardens microbial communities from leaf cutter ant in Botucatu, State of São Paulo, Brazil - Atta bisphaerica ABBM3 | ecosystem: Host-associated > Fungi > Mycelium > Unclassified ... | reverse complement strand
TTTACTTTCACTGTATGTTCAATTAGTCCTTTATAGTTAAAGGTATTGTTTACATTCCTTATATATATTAGCCTTTCCAACTTCTTTTTCTTAAACTTATTCTTTCTTATAAACTCTGAACTCATTACTAATCTTGTTACTTTATTATTCAATAATGTCTCCACAATAATTTATCATCTTCCTACTTCAATCTTATCTTTACCATTTATCTTTTTTACTTCTACTAGTTTCTTTTTTTCTTTTTTCAATTTTTCTTTTTCAATACTATTTTTCTATCTTTCTTTACTTCTCTTTTACTTTCTTCTCCTATATTCATTACTCTACTTACCAATACTTTAAAATTATTAATTGAGAGCTGATTTTCTAGTCTTTTAATTTCTATTCTTTTATCTTTTTTAACCTCTCCTATTTCTACAATAATAGGCAATATGCTCAAAACCTCCACAAATAAGACACTTTCTTTCTTATATTGCTATTTCTTTATTTTTCTCTTCTTTTTTCCTATGCTTTCTATTAACAGAGATTTAGTAGAAAAGATATTATATTAGGATGCAACTAGAACTATACAATATCAGCTTTTAACTATATACTAAAGAATTCAAAGAAGACAATATTAACATCAGAAATTAATAAAAGATGTAGAAACAATAATATAAAAAATAATTAGAACATATAAAATTCTTAAGAAAGCTCTTGTAAAAGTAAAAAGATAAAGTTAGGAAGAATATTAAAAGAAATATACAAGTAATATCTACTTGTGAATGCTTTTTCTAGCTAACATACTCCTAAATAGTGAATCTTATACTATATAACAAGTTTCTTTGAAAAATCTAATAAATAAATTGTAAAGTTTCTTAAAAGTCTTCAATAATACTATCTATTCTAGATAATATATCTCAAAGACATCTCTCAAGTTGAACCTTATAATTGAAGATACCAACTGATACTCATCTCAACAGCCTTTTCTAAACTACTAAAACTCTCCAAAATATTAGGATTGAAAATAGAAAACTCTAATTATTTTCAATTTTTTTCTTATTTCTATTTTATTTTTATTTTTGGAACTTAGGATTAGGGGTTAGTGTGATGTCACATGTCACATGTCACTGTCACAGGATCATGGAACATGAAAAGAAATATAGGAGGATTTAAAATAAGTGATATCATATAACATAACAATAGTATAGTAATCTTATGGCAAAAACATATATAATTTAGAGTAGGGTAGGATAGTATGTGCACAGACCAAGGTTTGTAGTATATAAAATAGATTAGTTTGTATTTGGAACCCTATCAAGTTCTTTTATGATAACCCAATCAAAGATTTTGTTTTTATTTTAACTCTAAAAGGTTTAAATTATAATACAAAACTTGTCTGAAAGTAATAAAAAGTACTAATAATACTCACTTAGTTAAAACTGCTCTCAAGTGAGGATATTTAGATAAGGGTTCTCTTTATTTGTAACCCACTATTAATCTAACAATCAATTTCAACTTATAAGAATCTAGTCCATTTTTTCTTTATCATTTCTATGGTTACTCTTTCTTATTTCTCTATTTTGGACTCTGTTAGATTCTCATCTAGTACATTTCTACTTTATTTGTCCATTTGAATGTTCATAACTTGGTAAAACTTTCTTACAAATATATATTCTTTATAGCTAGTCATTCATATATAGTATTTTAGTTTTTAAAAATCTCTTTTATTTAAGATCTGATTTGGTTAACAGCTACTACACTATCTCTCAATTACTGTTTGTTTGAGAAAGCCTAAGACCTCATCTAAAAGTGTAAGTTCTTTTTGTTAATACCTTTAAAAAGATCTTATATGCTTAAAAATCTTAGAAGATTACTTGTTTTCACAAAAAAGCATTTTCTGGTATAACACTGTCATCTCTACTCTCTTTCTGCTTTCTTTTCTTTTTTTATTTTTATTTTTTCCATATTATGATCTTAAGATCTTAAAGTAGATCAAGAAAAAAAACCTTATATTAAAGTTAATATAAGAGAACTCAATGAAGTTTCTAGTACAAAACTATCTACCTTATATACACTAAGTTACTAGTCTATGCTATAGTACTATTAACCTATCATATGTTATTCTTAAGGTCAACATATATCAAATATGTTATAATAATGTTATTTCTTTTTAAAAGTTTTTACTATGTTTTCTTGTAATATATAATTATGTGATAGTATAATAGTGACTGATTTGTGACACCATGTCACACCATGTGACAATTTGTGACAATGATATATGATATTATACTAACTCTAATTCTAAGTTTCTAAAATAAAATAAAATGGAAATAAAAAATAAAAAACAAAAATAAAAATTAGTAAGTCTATTATCTTTGACTTTGACATTCAACTTTTTTCTACTCATCATTAATCTTCTCTTTCTTTTCTTCTTTTCTACTTTATTTTTTATTATATTCTTTTTTCTTCTACTTTCTTTTTTATTCTCTTCTCCTTTTCTTTGTATTTTCTCTTTCTATTATCACCAACTATTTTTGTAATTCTAATATTTTTATATTTACTTAATCAAAAATATTCTGATTAAAAATGTTTGTTACTATACTATTTGATAATAGAAAACAATATCTCTAGTAAAGGTTTCTCTATAAGTACTAGCTAGTAGTCTTCTGATTCAATCTTATACTATTTACTGCTCTACTAACTACTATCCCAAAGAATACTAGCTATTATTCTTAAGAAGAAAATCTCTAAACAAGATGTTTTCTTACTAAACAATATCACTTCTCTATGTAAAAGACTACAATAGACCTTTAGTATAAGACTTCTACTTAAAAACAACAAGTATACTACTAAGCACTACCCACTTAAATAATAATTATGTCTAGATGTTAGCTTAAGTCTAGTCAACACTATTCACAACAATCTTCTAATAGCTGTTACCTACTTCTTAAGCTTAAAGTCTAGCTATATAAAGTTTATGGCAATTGAATATATTAGTCATATACCAAAGATAATAAGAGAGTAAGGATAAAGAGACTGCAAGATGTAGTGTCCTTGAAGAGTGTTGAGTTCTACTATTGTAACAACCACTAACTAAGATAGTCAATATTATTACAAGTGAGAATTTTATAGAAATTACAAGAGAACTCAATAGAGAGTTTCTAATGTATTGCTACTCTATTTATATATATAATCTATATTCAAAATAAATAACCCTACCCTAATATTTATATATCAGCTATAAGTGTATTATATACTATAAGTGTATTATATGCTATAAGTACATTATATATATATTATGAGATAAACATACTATGAACATATAACCATAGTTATATATGTTTCTTATCATCCAAGAAAATAAATCAAAATAAAAAATAAAATCAAAATAAATCCAAGAATTTAAGCACACTTATAATACCAAGAGTAATAATAGATAAAATCAATATGATCTATAATCTGTATAGAGTCTATAGAACTACATTTTAATTTTCTAACTATATAGTTGGAGTAACTTCTAGTATAAAATAAATTACTTTTTTTCCTCATAATATATATACAAATTATTATTAAAGTATTTCTTTTACTCTTCAAGTATTAGTTTTCCATTACTATATAATCTTTCAAAAATATTGCTTTAGATAAATTTATGAGTCTTTTACTTAAATTTATTTTTGTTAGAAGCATAAATGCTTGGGATAAAAAAATAAATGAAAAATTGCAAATACAATTATATTCTCTTGCTTTTTTTTAATAGTAGTCATTAATAACTATAGCTAAAAAGTATATTACTTAAAAAAAAGTAGATTTTCCCTCTTTCTACATATAGATAAGATTTTTTATTTAGTTTATAAACCCTTAATAATATTGGTAATACAGTATGTTATCTTTCTATTTATTTATTTGTGATATTTGAACCTTAAGTATACTCTCAGAGATTTAGAAGTAATTTAGAAGTTCAATAATAATAACAATGATGATAAAGATAAATATAGATGTCAATGATAAAGATGAATATTAATAAAAACTAATAAAGATTGATATTATTAAGTTTAAGGTCTAATCCTTAGATATAGAGATATATATACAAAATATCAATAGTCTGTACACAAGCTATTTCTATCACATGATCAAAACTCATACCTGATAGGAGCTGTCATCTATCATAGCAGCTGTCAGGCTAATTTTAAAAGATAACTAATTATGTCACTATATTGATATGCTTGTATCTCTATGAATACTTATTATTATGAGATATACTATATATTATTGGAAACAGTTTGATAAATACTTTCCAACACAAGTTTGATCATGTGAATCTGTCCAGTTATTCATGAGATATTAGCAAATGAAGATTTTATAGTTACTGATGACCTGATATCTTGGTTGTTTGTTGTTGCTTTTGTACATCCCATATATGTGCAGATAGCCATCATTTGGGGCTTTCCAGAACAACTTAGTTTGTGAAAATTGGTTTACTAGTTGTAGAGATACAAGCTGAATGAAGTTTGTAACAGTTATATGCTATAGAATATTTTAGTATATTCTATAATTAGTAATAGATTAGGATTAGATTATATCTCATAAATTAATCTCTAAGCCAATTATAATCATTATAACTATAATTGTATAACAGTAGAACTTATTGCAGTTTTTTATTATAGTTTCTCATCTTAAGGCTTTACTTTTCTCTTACTTTCTATTATTTTTAATGTGTAATCAATATAGTCAATTATTATAGAACAACTTCCATTTTTCTTTTCTTTTCTTTTTTTGATTAATTTCTCTTTAGTTAATTATGCTGTGAGAGATATTATATCATGTAACATCACTAACATATGAAGAAATACATGTTATAAGTCAAGTTCCAAGAGTGAAGACAAAAGAGGAACCTTGTATTAGAATTAATATAAGAAAACTCAATAGAGTTCCTAGTATCTACTAGTTTATCTTATATACTACAGACCATGGTCTATGTACATCTATGTCAGAACCAAAGATAGTAGACTTGTTTCTTTTCTATCTCTCTTCTTTTATTTAAGTCTCTTATTTTTCTATTTCAATTTTTCTCTATACTTCTTTATTCTTTTCTTATTTTGGACTTGGGAAAGAGGAATGATGTGATGTCACAGTCGCAACATCATGTGACACACAGGGAGGATGATGTCATCATCTCATATGTGATGACTCTATCCCAACTTGGCCTCTCTGAAAATTATTCTCTATAACTTTATTCGCATACTGCTTTCCTTCATGATTTTATCAACCTAATAGGTCATTCTCAAAGTCAATCTTCTTCTTCGTTCCAGTAATAGCTGGAACTATTCTAGCACGATTACGCTAAGAGACCATGGGAGCCGCATCAGCCAACGATCCTTATTCTCCCTTATTCATATAAATTCAGTGGCTTCTTCACACGGCAGACATTGTCATCTCGGCTATCAGCTGGTGATATCATCTGCAGCAAACATGTTCAGAACGTGTCAAGTTTTGACATGCCTTGCCACTCTTGTGATGGTGGTGTCTATTATGATATTTATAGATTAGTCGGATGAATACTTATCCATTTGGGTCACGCGACAGGTGTGAATTTCTGCCGAAGTTCCCATGCCCCATTCTTAGCTTCTTCGGATACATACAAGCGGCTCCCAAACTTGCTCACATGCCTCCACAGATGGGCCTCGGAGCCCGCCAAGCCGTGGAGGAAGCATGCTCATCAGGATCATCCTCGACAAGATCTTTACTACATAGTTTTTGCGCAAGCAGCTTGGTTACAATTCCCAATCCGCAGACAGTGAAACTATGATTCGATTCCTCTCCTTCCTACTTCTTTCTGCTCTACTGGTCTCTGTTCACGCAATTACATGGCGAGGAGCCGACTTTTCTTCACTTGCAAACCTTGAATCATCTGGACGTACATACCGTGACTCTTCTGGTGGTGCAGTTACACCCTTCGAGGAGATCTTGCATAACCACGGTGCAAACCTCGCGAGGATCAGAATTTGGACGAGCACGTCCGACGGGCAGTATAGCTTAAACTATGGATTAGCACTGGGGAAGAGGGCTGCAGCTGCTGGTATGAGTCTTTTGGTCGATTTGCACTATAGCGATACTTGTAGGTGTTGTTTCGAGTGCAGCACAAAACACTAATATTGTTTGGCATTGTCAGGGGCGGATCCAGGCCATCAAGCCATTCCATCTTCTTGGCCCAAAGACCTCGATGGCCTCAATACACAAATTTTCACGTAAGTCTAGTATACACTAATCGGGATCCACTAAGCTCTTCACAGATACACTCGAGACGTCGTTAATGCTTTTGTGAATCAGGGAACCCCTATTCATTTCATCCAGGTAAGTGTCCTCACTATCAACAGCTCCGTCACCCTGACCATCTCGCCTTGGTTCGTAGATTGGTAACGAGATCAATGATGGTCTCCTTTGGCCCATTGGAAGAATCTCGGTGAATGGATTTTCCCCTGCTTCCCAGCTACTTCATTCAGCCGCCAACGGCGTCCGTGCAGCTAGCGGTGGCTCCAGCATCAAAACCATGGTTCATATTGCCAATGGCTGGAGTTCCTCCGAGGTTAATTTCTTCTGGAATGGCATTTTCATTGCTGGAGAATTTGCCACAATCGACTTCGACGTGTTCGGTTTCTCCTTCTATCCCTTCTATGATTCTGCTGCTACGTATAGTGCCCTGCAAAGTACATTGACTGGAATTGTCAACAAATTTGGGAAGGTAGAGATTTTCCTCATCTGGCATCATGATCTACTTGACTTACAATGTTCTCAGGATGTCATGGTCGTTGAAACCGATTGGCCCGCCACTGGCTCTTGTCCTGGTGCAACTCTAAGCCAGGGAGACATCCCAATCTCTGTATCGGGTCAGACGACATGGGTTAACGGAATCAAGAACGTTTTGACTGGATTGCCTAGTGGTCATGGTATTGGAGTCGTCTACTGGGAGCCCGGTTGGATCGGCAACGCAGGTTTAGGCTCTAGTTGCACCGTGAGTGACTTCATGTGCTTTGGGAATGAACATGGATCTAAATATATGATTATAAGGACAACCTGCTCGTCGATGGCTCTGGTGTATCCAGAGCGAGTATGTCGATGTTCTCTAGCTAGATATTCTGCAAGGGAAATTGTTTGTCAGTGTTGTCACATCCTAAAATTTAATTTTGACGCACATAAATGTTCAATCATATTCATACAAGGGTGTACCCAGTACACATGCATTGTCTCAATTTACCCTGATTATCCTGATGATCCTACGCAATGATTTGCTGATGAAAGGGGTTCGTTGATAACAATCGATGCGATCTTGATATTCAGAGGATCAGTCAGCAGCAGCATCGATCAGTCAGCAGCATCAACCAGCCACCACAAAAACTCTCATGAGTGGCACAAAGATAAATAAATAACAGGAACAGTAGAGAACTTAATTATATCCATCACCCCCTCCTCACGCAGATGGCTGACGCTAAGGGTGTTTTGGAAGGGTTGGATGCTCGTACCTTATTCAATTTGGGAGGGGTAGTAGCTGTTGTTACTGGGGGTGCCTCAGTGAGTTCAGTTTACATATACGCCCAGAGCTAATCAGATTGTTCTTGGCCAGGGAATCGGATTGATGATCAGTTCTACATTAATGGCGAATGGTGCGAAGGTGTACATTGTGGATATTGATCCGGAACGCCTTGATAGGTTCGGTGTTTATCTCCTTGATTTTTAGGCGTTCATTCTAAGAGAATGAAAGAATTCCCAAGCTGTACAACCAGAGTGCTGCCTCTCATATGGGCTCTTTGGTCGGAATACAAGCTGATATCAGCAAGAAGGTCCGGTTGCTAGGAGCTTACGATAGTTCCATGCTGATGATCTCATGATAGTCAGAAGCATCTCGCCTTGCTTCATACATATCGTCTCTCGAGCCGAATGGTATAACTGCTCTCTTCAATAATGCAGGAATCATGACTGGGACATTCAAGCGGCTGGAAGTTCAAGAAAACTCCCAGCCAACGGCCCAAGATTTTGTCAAGGCACTTTTTGACGATGTCTCAGAGGAGAGCTTCACCAATTCGTACAATGTAAACGCTGTAGGACCATATTGGCTTACCATTGCATTCCTACCGTTGCTCGAGAAATGGAAGAATCAACCTGCGAATGGGACAGCCAACGGTGGAAGGGGATTTGTACCTCAAGTAATAATGACTAGTAGCATAAACGGATGGTCCAAGGCAAGCCTCAAGTTGCGTCTGTTCTTCTGCTGATCTTGACTATATTTCATAGGATATGGCTACCTCTGGTTTTTCATTCCCATATTCTTTCTCTAAATCAGCGATAGGGCTTGGCACTGCATCTCTCGCCCACGAATTATTACCTCTCGGCATCAGAGTCAACGGCATTGCCCCAGGTTTATTTGCGACAGAAGTCTGTCTTTCATCGTGCTTGCAATTTGACAGATGATTGACTCGTACCTTCCTCGATCCATCGTCGCTCCTTAGATGGCTGCTCCTGGGACTTCGAATAATCTTGGAATATCCTCCCTAGCCTCTCGAAATATGACGTTTGAATCACCAGCAGCTAAAGAAGGTGGCAGCAGGTTCGATATGGGAATGCTCGCACTGTTCCTTGTATCAAACTGGTTTGTGAACGGGGAGACGGTGCTGATCGATGGTGGAGTAAGTCAATTTCCAACGGACTCACGTCATATATTATTGAGCGAGCCACCCAGACTTTGCTTCGCTACCCATCCGCTTACTAGTGATCGGCTTATGAATGATTGTGTATTCTCAGCACAAACTACTCAAATATTCAATATTTGATCCAATGACGCCAGTGGCTACATATATTTAGAATCCCACAATTTAAATATGGGTTGGTGGAAGCCTCCGAAAGCTCACACGTGGAGACCACATTTAACACAGAATGTCTCTCTGTCCCGGCTGAAAAACCGAGTCGAGTGCTCAAAAATGAGGGCAAAGTGGCGTAGAATTACTTACAAGAAACACAACAACCCACAAGGGAACAGTGCCTGGAGAAATGATCAAAAAAATAGAGCCAGGTCACATTCAGAGAGTGCCGTACTATGGCCGCGAGAATTCCTATTACCCCGTGTTTTGTATTGTATTCATGTTCCCCGTCCGCACATTGTGGTATGGCTGTATACCGTCCATGAGAGGTGACTCGATTGTCTGAGAAATTCGTGAAAAGTTCATGTTCACTGACCCGTTTGACTTGCTGGTTTAATTTCTCCCGAAGGTGGCGATGTACTCTGACCTTGCTCCGGATTTTTGACATCAGAATCGTCTTGTGATAGTGTAGAAGTTCCCTTGAAAGGAGTGGGAGCTCCAGGACAATTTTGATCGTCTCCATTCAAATCTCCCTGTGCCAGTTCCACGTCTGCAATTTTCGTAGATGGTCTCGGTATAGAAGCCATAGGATTCTTCGTATCGTGCCTGCTTAAGTAGGTTCCATGTTAAGTTTGAAATTGAATGCTCACTCTGAGGTTGAAAGGAAAAGATACTAGGAGAGAACGTCAAAAGGCAGTGAAAGTTTTGGGGAACAGATTCTGGTCAAGGTATGTGGACCAATGGATGCTAGTTTATGAAATGCGAGAGACTAGTTTATGAAATGCGAGAGACTAGACGGGGAATGTGCATGTATACCACGCAATTAGACTTCATTGACTGAGATCACTGATCACTTCAATCGAAGTTGGTCTGTTCTTGCGGAGCAATAATGACGTCATTGTGGGAATGTGAGCTAGCGGTACTTGCATTGACGTAGCTGTTCATATCTTTTGCTGTCGTCCCACACGTGGGGCTTCGAGTTACAACCGTTGTGAATGAAATCGACAGCGTTATATCAGATTAAGGCTGCAATGGTCCTTTGTCGGAACCCAGGAAAGATATTTCGAGCAAGAAGTGAAACGAACCCAGATACCGCACCAAGTACCGAACATGGTCAGCAACTCAGCGAGATTAGGATCAGCCCATCGACATTAACACTGACATTGAAAAGGTGTCAGAGTAGTGCATACCAAATGCAGAATAAATATCACTGATCCGACTTTCAAGTATACTATGTACGGTCATAGAGGCGTATTCCAATACATCAGGGATATGCAGAGATGTATGTATGAGAGCCAGTGCATATCAACATGAATTCCATCTTGGTATCAGGTTGAACGAGAAAAATAACCTCAAAAAAAGGTGAAAAGGTTAATCACGCCTAACAAACCATGTCATAATAATAATTAAAAGCAGAGATTACCGGAAAAGGAGTTTGTAACACGATTGTTCATCATATCTGGAGTTTTCTGTTAAATCAAACGTGTCAAAAACACTCAAGATAGATTAATCGATTAACTAAAAGTAGAAAGAAGAGTAGAGTTTTAATCAAGTGCTTATTGTAAAATGATAGTTCAAGTGTTCAACGACAATAACAAAAGAACCATCACCATCGTTGCAGTTGTCGCGGTTGTCAATTCTTCTTTCAAGATCGCCGAGCACCACATCGTCTACAAATCCTTTCTCTATCAATACTTTTTTTAATTTTGAAGCATATCAGCACTCTATCGGAGAAAGGAGAGGGGAATTTACCATAGTCCAAATAAACCACACGGAAAACAAAACTAGCAAGGTCAAAGTCAGAAGAAGGTGAAGAAGAAACAACAACAGACAAAACGCACAATGGCACATAATATCCCACCTAATCCATATTCAGTTCTCCAATCATGTTGTCCTCTATAACACATTTGCATTCCTTCACATCATCAACAAAGATTGGTTTGGAAATGAAAACTCGTAGATCGTACCGTAGTCATAATAAACATCTGCCGTCCTTCTAGATGGTTGCTGCGAATAACCAGGAGGTGGCGGCTCGCCACTTGTCGAACCGTATCCGTAACCTCCTGGCATACCACGGCCTTGTTGCTTCGATGCCATTATTGTCAAGAGTCAAGCAAAGAAGAGTGGAGTTTTGCGGTTCCATGGAGCCAAAGTTGGAACACAGGTGAGATAGGAGAAAATGTCTTTGAAACCCACAAAAGATTTCAACTACGCTATGATCATAACCACCTCAAACCTGCATTTCGCCCAGCAAACACGCAATCCGGAACACTAACACCCTCAACACCAGCTCCTACAATGTCCAGTTTACCTCCCCATCCTCCTTCACTTGGATCCTTGTTCAACATATCCCTCATATCTTGAATCCTACGCAGATGACCAACATTATAGGTTGGTATACAGTCTTCATTTCGCCATAAACGATAGTAAATGGGTGCAGGGAAGGAAGTGGAGCGGTTGAGGTGAGTAGAGATGTGGTTGAGGATGATTTGAATGTGGCGAGGGATCTCAGCGGAGCTGTCAAGGGAGGGAGGTACACTAGGTGGAATATATAGTGGGTAAGGGCCTCCAAGCATGACGGTGATTTTAGTATGGCTGCCTTTGTGATACCATTCGTCAGCTGTTAGATTTCCACCGGGTTCATCTTGTTGCCAGGTTGAGCAGGAATCAAAGACAACACCAAGTATGCCGGGATTATCGTCGCTAGAGTGCGTAGGATAGCCGTGTTTTGGGCGAGGAATGAGGTATCCGAAACCCGGGGGATGGATTTCACATGGAGGGGTGGGGAAGACCAGGCTGAGGACGTGGACGGTGGATGAAGAGTTGGCAAGCAAGTGTGGGATTGGTGTGGTAGATTGGGTAATGGCGTGAAGGACAGGGAGGGGGAGAGCGGAGACGACGTGTGTTGGATTGACGGTGGCAATGGAGGAAGACAGCTAGAGAGAGAGCAAGATGAGCATGGAAATACGTATGATTTGTGATAGTTGCCTACCTCGAAAGTATGATCTTTGCGGATGCACAGTCGGAGAACGGGAGAGTTGCAGAGAATCTGGACATTGGGCTGACGTTGAAGATATTGTTCAAGTGCACGCGGAAGAGTCTGGAGGCCGTGTTTGAAAGAATAGACTGACGATGACTTGTGTAGTGCGTTGGCAAAAGCTGACTCTGGGTGAGTCAGTGCCGTTCTACGTCGTGGTCTTGCTGCATGCGCACTGAGCTGGCGTGAGTCGGCGGCATAGACACCGTGACAGAAAGCGCTGCCGAGTGTGTCGGCCAGATCTTTGCTGAGGAGGCGAGAAAGCCAAGCATGGACGGATTCGTCGGGACCACCGGTGGCGAACTTGGCGAGCCCGAGGGAGCAAAACGAGGAGAAGGTGTCGGAGAGCAGCCACTTGAGGAGGGAAAGAGAGGGTGGCATGCCGAGATTGAGAAGGCCGGCGAAGTGGGGGATACGACCTGGGGGAAGGTAGACATAGCGGTGTCGGGCAGCGTCTGCGGTGCGGGGAACAGTGATGAGCTCATGGTCGATGTGAAGGTCGCGGACGAGGCCGAGGATGGCGGAGCCCTGGGGTCTGAGAGTGCGTGGGCCGCGCTCGACGAGGATGCGGTGGTGGTTGTGGACGACGACGAGCTCTGACTGGAGCCAGCCGCCGAGACGAGGAGTAGATTCGAGGAGGAGGATGTGGGCAGCAGGGAAACGACGGGACAGAGCGTGGGCAGCAGCGAGCCCAGTGACGCCGCCGCCGAGAATGGCTATTTGCATTGTTTGCATTTGCTTACCTTCCACCTCCTCTACCATGGGCTCAAAACTCGTCCCCGTCGTCCCCGATAGTGCCCCCGGCAAACGCAGCGAGCTCGACCCCATCGCTTCTGTAGACATTGCCAACCTTCGTCCACACGACGCCGATGATGCCGACGACGATGACGACGATGACGATGACGACGACGAGGAGCGCCCAGATGTCCCCATGGCTGACGGTCTCGATGACTCTGCTGACTCTGCTGACGACAATGATGACGACGACCCTGCCCAGCTCGAAGCAACCCGTCTCCGTCTCGAGGATCAGGCCCGCAAGTACCTGGCAGCCCAGATCCATGAAATCATTATCCCCAGCTACGCTGCCTGGTTCAACATGAACAAAGTCCACCCTGTCGAGCGACGTGCTCTTCCAGAGTTCTTCAACTCCCGCAACAGGTCAAAAACGCCCTCCATATACAAGGACTACCGCGACTTTATGGTCAACACCTATCGCCTGCGTCCAGGAGAGTATCTCACTGTCACTGCCTGTCGTCGCAACCTTGCTGGCGACGTCTGTGCCATCATGCGTGTCCATGCTTTTCTCGAGCAGTGGGGCTTGATTAATTACCAGGTCTGTCTCTGCTGTTTTTCGTCTTGTTGCCACGAGCTCACACTACACCACTAGATTGACCCTGACCAGCGTCCTTCTGCCCTTACTCCGCCCTTCACAGGCCACTTCCGTGTCACCCTCGACACACCCCGTGGTCTCCAGTCCCTCCACCCGGGCACCCGGCCTCCCATTCCAACCGCCCATCTGCCTGGCACCCCCGCACCGCCTCCCAATGGCAAAGCTCTCTCTGCCTCTCTCCAACTTCGTTCTTCCATCTACCAGACTACTGCTAAAGCTTCTCGTGCCCTCTCCGCTTCTGACGCTGCCGCCCTTGCAAACAGCTCCTCCACCAACGGCTCCACACAACCCCACACCCATACTTGCGATACGTGCGGTGCTGATTGCTCTCATGTTCGCTACCACTCTCTCAAGGACAAAAAACTAGAAGTCTGTGCTCCTTGTTATCTTGACGGTCGATTTCCCTCAAATCTATTCTCGGGTGATTTTGTCAAACTCACCGCAACGCCTCCCGGTATTCCAGGCACCTCGCTCGCGAACAATGACTGGTCAGACCAAGAAGTCCTGCTTTTGCTCGAAGGCATCGAGATGTACGACGATGACTGGTCCAAGATTGAAGAACACGTCGGTACTCGTACCTCCCAACAATGCATCCGCAAATTCTTGGAACTCCCTATCGAGGATCCATATCTTCGCACAGAAGGGAGCATGGGTCCTCTCAGGTTTGGTAGAATTCCTTTCGACCAAGCCGACAATCCAGTTATGAGCGTCGTTGCTTTCCTTGCTGGTGTCGTCAATCCCAGTGTGGCCGCTGAGGGTGCTAGAGCTGCTTTGAGAGAACTTACGGACGACGGAGGCGGCAAAAACTTGGCTGGTGGCAGTAGCGCCGAAATCCAACAAGGACAAGGAGAGAAGAAAGACGAAGATAAGATGGACGAGGATGTACCATCATCACAGCATAAAGACGACTCTGGTATGTCCATTGACCCCAACAACACTGCCCCCACCACATCCACAGCCACAGCAACAACAACTCATGCAATTCCACACTCCCAAGTCCAACGCGCAGCCCACCTCGCTCTATCTGCCTCTGCCAAAGCTGCCTCCTCTCTCGCCTCTGCCGAACACGCTCAAATCCGCAAGACACTCGCTACTCTCGTCAAGCTCACACTCACAAAACTTGAAATTAAGATGACACAATTTGAAGAATTAGAAGATATTTTGGAAGAAGAGAGGAGGAATTTGGAAAGTGCGAGAATGGCATTAGTGAATGAGAGGTTGGGATTGAAGAAGATGTTGGATACGGTTAGAGCGGAGATAGGCAAGCATCAACAAAATATACTAGGTGGTGGGCAGTCAATGTCACTATCGTCAGGTTTTTCGCAGGGAGTGATGAATGTTGTTGCGAATCCGAATGCACAGCTGGGGACTATTGGGCAGGGGACGGTGGTGAATGAGGTACAAGCCGGTCAGGGTGTGGAAGGGCTATCTGTTCAAGATGGGCAGCAGATTTTGCAGTTGAGTTGAGTTGGGCTTTGGGGGGGGATTTCGTTTTCTATGTTTGTTTTTGTGGTTTGTTCAGAGACGATCGAACTTTGATGTTTTTCTCCTCGTCGTCATCAAGCCTCTTGCTTTTTCTCCTTGAGTTGATATATACATGTATACTGTCCTGTAACTACCTTTATATAATCTTCTTTCAGTGAATTGTAATTGAAAGGAAGGTTTTCTATCGGGGTCAATATAAATACAACATTCACCATCTGCGCAATTGCTACATTGGACCGCTTTTGCCAAGTGTGAAGTTTGAGTCATAATTTTATACTCTGCGAAAGAATGTTTTCCAGGTGAACAGTTCTAGAAATGCTTTTGAATAAGATTTCCTCCTTCTATGATTTCTCGAGCCATTCAACATGTACGTTATTATTTGGAGTGTTATGGTGACGGGTGCAGTGCGTCTTCTAGGACTTTGGCCATAACAAAAAATCGCTAGTGTCTACTTCACCCTTTTCGTAGTCACTCCAATGAAGAACTAGATGGATGGACTGACGTGATCTGAGATTAGGATATTGCTCTTGAGGGTTTTGAGTGAGGTTTTGAGTGAGTAAATGATGATGTTGGTGTAGAACGATAAGATATACACATTCGACTATTTGCACCCATTGAAATCAGTGTACATGAAAGATACACGATACAGATGCCATTTATATTTTTGGAAAAAAACTTTTCTAAAAAACAGAGAACTTAGTCGTTTCTAATTCCGCACCAAATATCACTACTTGGACCTCCGGCAACGGCTCTTCCTAATTTCTCCATCCAGAATTGAAGGAATACCAGTCACATCATGTAGATTAACGGTTTCCATTCAAATTCCATAGACATGAACCTTATGTGGATCTTATGTGTTATATTATACCCTTCTTCCATCACTTCTCCACCCATACTTTTTCCAGCTTTATGAAGTTGAGCGACTTGTGCTAAGTTTTGTTGTTCAACAAGAATTTGTCGCAGTATTTCGGGAATCAATTTGTTGAGTCTGTGCTCTTGCTAGATTCTGATTGCGCTGCTAAATATTTTATATTTTAGACAAATGTTGATAAGGCACGAGACAGAGAGAGAGGGAGAAATTCGTGGTTGAACATGCTTGAGCTGAAAACTTGCGAAATCAGAATATTCACAAGTCGTTTTTTTTTAAAACAATTGATTCCTTTAACCAAAACAACTCACGCAACGACTTCATCAACACGTTCTTGCATCTTTGTACCCTCCAAGCCTAGCTCTTCTTTCTGTACATCTCTCAAAGCCGACATCAACTGCTCTCCGAGCATTCTCACATGTTTCATTAAAAGAGAGAGAGAGAACTTTTTTCAAACGAAAAGAAAAACTGCGAGGGTAACCGAAAAACCATGCTCACTTTATGTTTTGCAACGTCTGATTGACTAATTTCTCTAGCCAGATTAGCAGTGATGTGCACCAGCAGCCTAGGCAGTCATGTCAGTACTAAATAAAAACATTTTCTCCTCCCCTCCTTTCATGTTTACAGAGTGACGGCAATGGTATGGATTGCGAGAGGAACTGCGAGGAGAGGACCTCGCGGATAGAGTGCGGAGCTGTTAAATGGGCTACCGTCCCGGATAATTGCACGTTAGTTCACGGCGGACATCTGACTGCCAAGTGACTATTCAAGTCGTCAAAATTACTCAGTGCCTTCTGTTTGCTATCTACCGTGCTCGGGGCAGGATGATTTGCGAGTTCTTGGTTCCTGGAACAGAATGAAGATGAGGGATCATAAATCTTGATGAAGTGGGTCGATGGCGTAGTTGGTTATCGCATCTGTCTAACACTTCATCCATTCATTCTATAAAGGTATGAATGAATGGGTGAAGGTCTTCACAGAAGGTCCTCAGTTCGAGCCTGGGTCGACTCATTGCTTCCTCTTTTGTTTTCCTAATTGAGCTTTTTCGGATTCAACGAAAGGTACAAGTAATTATTCCTGCGTTTTATTTTTACATGTCATTAGTCCGTCGATCGCATGTAACGAATATAATGAATCCTATACATGAATTCTCAATCACTACAATCAGAAATGAACTCATGTCCCAGATCTCGTGGAAATTGAAAAACGTCAAATCATTACCAACGTCTCAATTAGATCTTTTCTGTCAACTATGATAAGCACATCTCAAAAAATAGCTCTCACACAAGCACGTCGACCGCTTTTACTTGCCAACGCCCAACGTGCATCTTTCCCAATCGATGAACTTTCATCCCCCCTCCTCTCCCTCGTACGTCTATACTTCCATGTCCACAGACAAGCGTGTGAAACATGGGATAATCCTGATTGTGGCGATATTGTTACGACAAACTAGTCATGATCGATCGTACTCGAAGTAGCAGTAGCAACAACAGGTAGCGATCCAGTCATTGTCGTCACCATTCTTATTCGACCTATCTTCAAAAGAGGATGCACTTTCAAGTGAAGAGTCGTCTCCAATTAGCTTCTTATAAGCTATATGTGCCAGTTCGGTGGGGAGATAAAGACATGGTTGAATTTGCAGATGGGCCCGTATTTAGCTACCTTTGGTTAACCTAACAACATGATCGGGGTTGAAGGAAAGGTTGGTAAGAATCAGTAGCTGGAAGCCCAGACATTGTTGGTTATTATTGATCTATGGTTATAAACAAAACATATCTCTCCAACGGATCTGTTAAATAATTCCCAGAGTAAATAATTCCCATCTGTAGATAAGGGCTCAAGCATAATTGATATCTCTGTTAGTATATCGGTTAGTACACGCGCCTGTCACTGTGTTGGATCGCGCGAAAGCGGGGTTCGACTCCCCGACAGAGAGTTTCACTCTTTTTTTCCAATGCTATTCATCGCTGTTCATCTGATGGCTCTGTACAGGTTGTCCATAACATCTCATTTTACTGTAAAGTCAAAACAATTCTTCCAGCAATTTTACCCTCGCCAAGTGCATCATAAACACTTTGAAAGGGAGGTAAACATTTCAGTAACCAGTCGCTGTAAGAAAAAAAAAGCGGACCTTTCGAGATCATCGATGGGCTTTAGTTGATAGTGCACCTTGATAGCTCCAGAAGCAGCAATATCGATACACTCAATTGCATCTTGTCTATTCCCGACATATGATCCATGGATTGTGATGCTTTTGAACACCGTAAAGAAAATACTAGCATCAAGAGTTGATTTTGCTGGTAAACCAACAGCCATAAGGTGTCCATTTTCGCGGAGATAATCCACAGCTTGAGTATACCCGCTAGACTATTGACATGGTTAGATGAACGAACAAGGATGTGTCGTAGATAAGCTTACAGAGGCGGTTGTAACGATAGCTGCGTGAGCGCCTTTTCCTCCGGTTACGCGTTTAATTTCATCTGTGATGTCTTTGCAAGTAGTAAAATCGATCCAATGAACAGCACCCAGAGAAAGACAAAGTTTGCGTTTCTCTTCTCCACCGTCTAGATCAACCACATGAGTGACGACAGTTGTTTTTTACTATGAAGGGACTTGCCTACAGCGATGACACGACGGCCCATGTACTTGGCATATTGAATTGCTAGAAACTGTTGGAGATGCGGCTGGTGATAAATGATGACAACACACCAAGGTGGCCGAGACCTCCTCCGGCGCCTGGGAGTACAACCCAATCACCGGGGTTCGTCTCACTGTATTTCAATGCACGGTAGACGGTCAATCCCTATTGGACCATTATCAATAGAACTTGAAGGGAAAGCAGATACAGTAAACGTACAGCACAGAGTAAAGACGCTGCTGCTGCGCTTTCAAGCCCATCAGGGATAGGGGTAACGCAGTTGACGGAAGACACCTATGTGATATGATTGATAAATGACGTTGATGAAACAAATATAACCTTACAACATATTGTTGGAAAGTTCCATCAACGGTATAACCGCTGATTTTGACTTTTTCACAATCTGAAAGTCACAGTCACCTGAGTGAGCAAGGAGATAGGACATAAGGGAAGGATGTTCAGATGTTTACTTTGTTCATGAGAGTTCCGGCACTGTTCGCACTGGAGACACCTAAAATAAACGGACAATGGATGACAGACAAAGAGCTATAATCTGATAACACTCACGAGTATGCAATCCATTTGATGCCTACTCTATCACCTATCTTGACAGGACTATCCACTGTGTTTTCACCGATGGCAACGATATCTCCAACACCCTCATGTCCGCCAATCAATGGTGTCTTAGCTGGAATAGGCCAATCTCCCATGGCGGCATGTAAATCGGTATGGCAGACACCAGTACAGTGCATTTTGATAAGACATTCGCCGGGTTTGAGTTGGTCGGGCTGTTTAACTGGAACATCAGAATAAACTTTGACATTTTGCCCTGATTTCTGAACTATAGCGGCTTTTTGATGTCTAGGGATGGAGATGGATGACGGTCCCATCTTCGCAGGAGTTTTGGTGTGCGAAGTAGCTTTAAAGTGAGAGTCGCTATGTGGGGTTTGTCATTACTCCTCTCTGAGACACATTTGGATTCAAGATCGATAGTCTTTCATGTGAAACTGCCAATCATTTTTGCAACTAAGCGAGGGTGAGCCCACAAGAGAGGCTTTGCATTCATTCTTGGATATTCATAATGATGTTAGAATAATTATCATTTTTCTCTGGTTTTCATTGTGACGTGGCCCTTACGTTGGTATATATTCCACAGTCGGTGGAGTATGAAAAATGATCGCTTTCGTCCGGAATAGTCTGACCGCAAGTACAGAATACAAGCCTCCTCACAAGGGTCCTCGGAACTCGTAATTGTTGGATTGGATTTGTCTATCTCTCTTATGAAAGCAACAGTTAACGGACATATCGAAAGAATTGGTCAGCTATGTACAATAAAATCAAAGTGGCCTGCAAAGTACAGATGTGGAGATGGAAAAACGTCATTGTTGAGTGATTGATGACGTCACTGGGCAGCGGCGTGAGAAATCTCGGAGTGACGTTGAGTTACCGGATTTAACCGGCGTTTGCCGGGCTCGTATAGCACTGGCACTGGTTCTTGGCTCTGTGGCTTTGAGTCGGGCTTAGCGGTTTGTTTCCTCCATGGATCCTCAAAACCAAGTATGTTTTTATTTCCCAGCAGCTCTTCTATTCACAGGAGACTTTCCTCCCAGTCTCCGACCTTGGCTCGTCCCAAGTCGCCCAGTCCTCCGCCGCAGCCCTCAAATGATGATATCGAGGCAGTCATACAGATGGCCACCTCAGCAGGGCAAACTCCAGACGGCAGGTCCATCCCTATCAAGGATACAAGAACACAGCTCTTTGTTGGCAATGTATATGGTTTCCTATGTCTTCTTGCCTCTTGTCTGTGCTAAACAACCTCCAGTTGCCTTACAGAGTTCGGTGGCAAGATCTCAAAGATCTTTTCCGCCGTGCAGGAACTGTTCTGCGGGCCGACGTATCTCTTGGTCCAGACAATAGATCGCGAGGTTACGGGACAGTTCTTCTCGCCACTGCAGAAGATGCTGGTCGAGCCATTGACATGTTCCATGGTTATTCGTGGCAGACCCGTATTCTCGAGGTCCGCCCTGACAGAGTACCCCCAGATCTTGACAATCCGCTCTCGGCTCCCACTCCAATTACACTCCCCATGCCTACCCCTTTCTCCGCTTCTTCCTCAGCCTCCCCTTTGAACTCAGCCGCTCATCTTACAAGTCCCTCCCGGACCGCTCGTATAATCTCAGACGACTTGGACTTGACTACTCTCTTCGGATCCGAGGTAGCCAACGCACCATCATCTGCATGTCGCAACCTCTTTGTTGGCAATGTAAGCGTAGCCTTGATTCAAATTTATAAGCCATCTGCTCATCTAGGCGCGGTCCTAGCTCCCTTTTCACTGCCAATGGCAGGATCTCAAAGACCTGTTCAGACAGGCAGGTACCATAGTCCGAGCTGACGTTGCCCTGGGTCTTGACGGTCGATCTCGCGGGTTCGGGATGGTCGTGTTTGCAGCAGACCAGGATGCTGAACGAGCAGTCAAAATGTTTAATGGGTAAGGTCGTTCGTTAATTGCTCGTTTTTGGCTCATCGCAGGCATTGGTCGGTCTCAGATACGAATTCAATGGCCGTACGCTGAAGGTGCATTTCGATCGTTATACCCACTTTGCTCAGCTTCCTGCTTCTCCTACACATCCGACCTTTCACCAGACAATGTCAGCGGCCAATGTTCTCCAGCCTTCATTCCACGCACCAATGTCGGCTCGGCCAAATCATATCAACGTTCCAATGAGGTACTATCCAGATGTCTTACCCTCCGGACCATCATCGCCATATGATTCATACCATGCAAGTGTCCCGATGTTCTCGCACCTTTCTCCACCACAACAGCAGATTCCAATATCTTCTCGGCCGAAGCCACTGCCGCACGAATTATTGCTACCACAATCACTTCAGGACAGCGAATTGCGATCACCGAACGATGCAGAATCTATAGCAGTCAAACTTGCCTCGACATTTATTTCGACGCATACCGATTCAATCCCGCTACTGCGGTCTCACCAAACAGCGCCGTTAGATGCTAATCGATCGAGTGGCACTACTTTCGCGGATTCACTAAATGAGAACACTGTTCCGACTGATCAGTCTCAATCCTACTTCCAAAACCAAAAGTTTAATGTATCTTCCACAACGCCTCCGCAGGGTCAGCACCCTCATCATCCAGGCCCTATTTCTCTCCCACCTCCAACTTTGCCGTTCCTCGCCCCACCCACGGCATCCCCTCTGCATCATCCGGCTGTGCCTGTCTCGATATCGCCTCTTCAACATCCCAATTTGGGCTCCCCTCTACATCATCCCTCATTCTACGCCCCACATTCACAGATGACTCCGCATGGTCTTCCACCGATGACTCCATCGATGCCACCATTCATTTTTCACCCAGTACCTCCTCCAGCCTCACCCAACGCTGCTTTTTCTGCTCATACTTCCGCATCGCATATGGCTATACTCGGTCCATCATTTTCGCCGACAGTCGCCATGTCTCCAGGCACATTCTGGGGCCGACCCGGACATCAGAATCCGAATCCTTCTATCAACCCGGCTGTTGGTGCACCCGTACATATGCATTCTCCTGGTTTGTCCAGGGAGAATCCAGGAACGAGTGCTATCATCGATAATGACGATGGGGGGGAAAGTAGTGCTGCTGGGGCGAGTGTCAATATGGATTCAAGTATGAATGTCGGGGGCAGCGCGTACTTTTATGCGCATCCTGCCCTTGGAAGGGTTGAGCCTACGGGATACTTTGATCCGGTATACCTTCCTGGATCTTCCCATTCTGCCGGGGGTTTGGGGCCGAGTAGGTTGGCCAATGAGATTATGAGGGAGAAATCAGACAAACCGGAAAGACATAATACAGATGTGGGTGGGGGCACTAGCTCGACAGATACCAGTCCCACAAACGCCGAGGACACCGAGGATCTTATTGGACGCAGTATATCGCAAGGGTTTAACTCAAATACTGGTACGTTCTCTGAAGCGACATCATGGTGCAACAGTGAAGATAGCGTCGATAAACACACAGCAAAAGCTTGTGAATTCGGGCATGTCGCGAGTTCTTTATGCTTTAATGGAAAAAATACAGGCCCAAGGTCTGCCGGTGTGATGACTACTGCTAATGGCAGTGATGTTCAGCCTAGGAATGGAGTCACGGGATCCGGATTTTTGATTGGGAAGAGAAGGATAATTTCACGTACGCACTCGATGTCGAGTGGAAGTAAACCCTTGTTCTTGGCTTCGTTTCAGTTTGGGTTGAATTCTGAATCCTCCACAAAAAATGGCTCGGGATAGCCGATTCCCTGAGTCTTCGTATGAGGGGCAAAAGTGAGGAGACACGTGTAAGATATACCGTTTATTGCCAATGATTTTGTTTCTACGTTTTGGGTACGGGTTTGGGCTTGGGTTTTTCGTATGGTGGCTGTTTTCTTGTTACTCCGGGTATTAGTGTATCCCTCCTTTGCATGGAACGAACGGTATTTCAATCATTGGCAGTTTATTTGACCCAAAAGCACTTGTTTTTTTCTGTTTCTTATTTTTTCTTGTGCACCTCTGCCTTCTTTTTCTGTTTCATATCTCCTGCACCCGCTTATGCTATCGTATCTTCTTTTTTCTCTTTCATGGACCTCACTGCTTCGTTCTTTTTTTCGTCAGATATATAATATCTCACTGCCACTTCTACCATTTTGTTGATCACTTATCCGGTTGCTTTCCGGTCCTGGTCTTATTATGTAATGGATGGGGTTTTATTTTCGCGATCCGTCAGGATTTTTCATTTCGAGGTTTTTACTGCGCATATCGTTTCTTTTTGTTGCATCGAAGTTTATTTATGACGACGGCAATCAAATGGTTATGTATAGTTATCTCTGTATAAAATGTTCTCCTCTTTTCTCTCTCTTTCCCTCTCTCTTCTTTTCTTATCTTTGATTGACCATCTTATTTTCTTTGGAATGAATGTTTTCCTGGGAATAAAGATATATTTTCGAATAGAGGCCTAGGTTGTATTAGGCAATTATGTCTGTGATATTTTGTTTTCATACTGATGGGCTAATAGTATAGGAACTTGGGAAATTTATATCTTAACTCACCTCTGACTACTCCAACTTGAATTTAATTTGTGTATATCAAGAGAGGATTGGAAAGAGACTTAGAGAGAAGAGTTGAAGTACAAAATATAGTATGTTTCCAAGTCAATCATTAGACTGAGAAAATATAGTATAGTTTATAAGGTTTATGTCAAAGTCCCGAACACTGGACTACATTCTATTTTCCTTTCTTTTCTTCTTTTCATTTTCATTTCTCTTTTATTTAAGGTTAGGGTTTAATGTGACATCATGGTCACAGCTGTCACAAGTCACATGACACTGACACAGTAACAGTTACATGGTCACGTGGTCATAAGGGAGCATAGTGAAACATTCTGGAATAATGATGTTATACAATGTGCTTAATATATGTTGACCTTATGGTTTACATATAGTCTTTAGGGTAGGCTAGATGCAGTAGTAGCATGGACCATTTAGTAGAGTATATAAGGTAGACAACTTTGTACTAAGAACTCCATTGAGTTCTCTTGTGTAAATCCTATACAAGGTTCTTATTGACTAGCTCTAATACTACTATAAGTCTAATGTTCAGAGTAGTATCCTAAAGGACTATAGAGAAGTGGAGAGAAGTAGCTAGTGTTTACTTTCTTGAGAAGAAGAGATTTTACAACTTAATAGAGAGAGAGACAAAGTTAAAAGTGTGAAGCTAAGTTAATTTTGAGGCTAAGATGATGAGAAGAAGTTTAACATTGTTAGGGTATGTTCTGAACTTTTCTATTTGACTTTATAATATTAAGTATATATTATATTAAGCATAGTTCTTACTTTAAGTAAAAGTTTGTGATTAGTTACATAGAAGAGTAGACCAAGTATCTAAAGATGGATATGATATAGATCAAGCATAGTACTTATTTGTGAAGTTGTGACTAATTACAAAGAAAGAAGAGAAAAAAAAGAAATCTAGAAAGAAATAGTTAGAAAAGAGAGAATTAAACATAAAAATATTGATAGAAGAATGGGAAATATAGAAAAAAGAAAAGAAAGCAATAAAGTTAAGGGAAAAAAACAAAGAAGTTAGTATTAGAGTACTAGGATGACTGGATAAAGTTTGTAGGGTATACAGAGTTTATGATTTCCAAAGAGTTCTAAGTTTATTATTTTAACTAACATAATACATAATTTATCTCCAGAGAATCCTAATGTCAGAATTGTGAATGATGGACTTGGTTTCATTTCATTTTCCTTTATTTTTATTTTTGGTTTTATTTTACTTTTCTTTATTTTGGACTTAGACAAAAAGTATGATGTAATATCACATGTAACAGTCATACAAAGTATAATGGAGTAGTAATACCTGTCATTGTTATAGTCATACAATCATGTGATATAGAAAAGAATGTAAAAGGTTTTGGAACAGATAATATTATATAGTATAGCAACAATATGTTGGCCTTATAGAAGACATATATACTTTAGAGTAAGTTAGTAGTAATATATACACAAACCATGGTCTGTAGTAACTATCTTGTATTAACTCAATACATAAGTTGCTTTCTATCTTTACTCAAGGACTTAAGTTACAACATTTAAGAGAACAAAATAGAGTTTCTAGAAGACAATGGCTACTCCAAATATCCTAAACTGTTCATACTAATCAAGCAGAACATTAAATGAAATACTGCTAACCTAACCTCAAAATAGTTAGACTAGGTAGTTAGAAATCTAGATAGAATAATCTCAAATATTGACTAGATTGTAATAAGCTCATTGTTACAAACTCAAGATCTTAGGGTTGGTCAAGTGAATGAATCTTATATTGGGTTAACATAAGAGAACTTGATAGAGAACTCTGTACAAGATTGTCTACCTTATATACTAAACTACCATAGTCTGTGCTACTACTTCTCTAGCCTATCCTAAATGACCATATGTTTATCTTAAGATTAATACATGTTATACACATTATATGATATCATTCTTCTAGAATCTTCTATATTCTTCTCTGTGATCTCATGACTTGTGACCATTACTGTGACCATGTCATCTGATGTGACTGATGTGTGACAGTGATCATAAGGTCACTTTAATCCTAATCCTAAGTTTAGAAAAGAGAAATAAATCAAAGAAAATAAAAAAGAAATATTAAATAAAAAAACTAGCATTTAGGCTTTATATATCTAACACTCATTAGATAATAGTTGGGAAAAGAGAATCATGTTTGTTTTCAGAATAATACCTGAAGAAGTTTTAATAGTAGAGTAACAATGTTGGCTTGGTGAATTCCACAGTATTAGTAGTAGTTTGTGAACAAAGAGAAGAAAAGACTGCAAGCTTTAACAATGTTTAAGACTCAAGTTTTGTTAAAGTAATGGATCTTTTTACAATTACTCTTCCTTTTAGGTTGCTATAACTTAAAGTAAGGAGTACTGGTCAAAACTTGATGCTCTAGAAGTCTAATAAACAATTTATCTTATATACACTAGCTAGTAGTCTATATAAGACTAATACTAGCCTACTCTAAAGACTATATGAGGTTAATATAATAGTAATATGTAATAGACATCACATCTTTTCACAGTGTATAACAGTTGTTACAGTTATATGTAATATCATGTTATAATCCTAACTTTAATTTCCAAATAAGAAAATAAATAAATAGAAATGAAAATTAAATAGAAATAAAATAGAAACAAAGTCTATTGTTTTTTATTCTAATATATGAGACTATGGAAGTTAAGATAGTAAAATTTAGCCACCTAAACAAGAGTAAATACATTTATAGTATTCTTCTAGAAGTTTACTTTCAGGCCAAAATCTTTTTATTTAATCAAATACTAGTAGTTGTCTAAAATCTTTTCCATTTTCCACTCCTCTTTATCATTAATAATAATAGAGTTTTAAGAAGAGAGACTTAAATATCTTACTAGAATTGGATTCTTAGGCATAGCAGTTAGTTTAATAACATAGAACACTAGATATGATTGTTTTAAGACAGAGAAAAGCTTCAGCTAACAAGACATAGGTTTTATTTGCTTTTCAACTATATAAGGTCTAAAGTAATAAAATACAAATATGAGAGTTTGTTGCTAGTTATAATATTTTATTATGTACTTTTGGGATTTTCAATTTACTCATCTCTTTTAATATAGACTTTATTCAACTAGTGAACTTCAAGATATTTTCCAACTTTAACTCATGTTGGTAAGATTTAAATTTTATTTATGATAGATATCTGTTATAACTTAAGACCTTGAGTAAGAACAAAAGACAACTTTTATATTGAGTAATACAAGAGAACTTGATAGAGTTCTAAGTACAAACTAATCTATCTTATATACTATAGAGTATAATCTATGTACACACTCTAACTAACCTACTCTAAAGTTTCTAAAGTTTATATGTACTCTATAAGGCTAACATGTTATTGCTATACTATATAATATCATTTGTTTTAGAATTTTTTATATTCTTCTTTATGTTATATGATTGTATGATCTATGACTGTAACATATATAACCACCATGTAATAGGTAATCATCACACATGATATCACATCATACCTTTTGTCTAAGTTCAAAATAAAAAAAAGTAAAATGAAAACTAAAATAAAAGAAAAGAAAAATGAAAGAGAAAGAAAATGAATAAAGACTAAGTTCATTATTCACAGTATTCTGTTATAACTTAAGACTTAGTAGTCAAAAAAGAAATCTTGTATAAAGTTTACACAAAGTATTTATATATACTAGCTACTTGGTTTGTGTAATAATAATACTAACCTACCCTAAAGGCTATGTGTAATCTATAAGGTCAATACATGATAAATATACTATATAACTTCATTGTTTCAGAATTTTTTATATTTTTTCATATAATATATAATTGTATGACTGTAATAATTTGTGATAGCTATCATATCTTGTTATGATGTAATATTTGTAACTGTCACATGTGATATTATACTATAATTCTAATCCAAAGTCTAATATAAGAAAATAAAATAAACTAAGTCTATCATTTTGAATTCTAATATATTTTATATTAAGAAGAAATAGAGGTTGCTAAGTTACTAAGTATATATAGTTGTTGTGCTAAAACTCTATTGCTTATTCATGAAAACTTAGAGATATTGCTCAAGTTTCTAGTTTACTCATTCTATTTGGCTATTTAACTATAAGTGCTAGACTATAGATAAGATAATCTTAACTTGGAGCAAATAGTATAGTTAGAGTACTATAAACTATGTATTAGGGTAATGAGCAGGGTTTATAGTATTCATATAGACTTTCACAACTTCTAGAAAGTTTTAAGAGAACAGAACAAGAACTTTTTAAGATAACAATTATCCTAAATACTATTAGGATATATTCTAATCTGGCAGAACAGTGCTAATATAACTAGAGAATAATAATGACTGAGTAGTCAAAAACTTAAATAGAAGTGTTTAGAAGAATTGCTAAGAAAGAGAAGAAGCTTACAACAGTAATGACTAGAGTAGGGTAGCACTAGAACATTGAGGAACACAACTCAAAGTTTGATTATAGAGAGTAGTAGTATTAGTCAGAGGAAGACTATAGGATTTATTAGGAAAAATGTGTTATATTATGACTTAGGTCTAAGAGTTAGGACAAAAGACCACTCTTGTATTGAGTAACACAAGAGAACTTGATAGAGTTTCTATTACAATCTAGTCTACCTTATATATCTTTTGATGATGGTCCATGCTAAGCTAATTCTAACCTACCTAAAGACCATACTTTATCTATAAGGCCAACATGCCATTGCTATGTTGTATGACTTCATCTTATTCTAGAACCTTCTATATCTTTTTCTGTATCACATGAGTGTGGAACTATTGTGACCATGTCATGTGACTTGTGATAGTGTCACACTTTGTCTTCTTCATCTTCTACTTCTCAATAAAAAATAAGAGAAAATAAAAGGAAAATGAAAGAAAATAAAATAAAAACCAAGTCTATTATCTTCAATTCTGACATGTTGATTATAAAGAAATAGAAAGACTATAAACTTTGGTAGTACTTGAGTGCTTGAACTTTGGTTAAAAAGAAACTTTACAGCTTCTTCTCTTATATTATATTAAACTAAGAACTATAATATTAAAGGATCTATATTTAACATAGAGTTTACTACTATTATTACTATATTAAACTCTATAAACTCTGAAACTTCCACAATAAAGTTAACACCAAGAGTATTTTATCTTATATTTGGTACAGAAAGTATATATGGTTCTTCTAAAAGCAAGTATTAAATAGACTTAGTGTCATATCCTGATCTGGTCATATCTATCCTAACCTATAGATAATGCTTCTTAACTTATCTGTACTTTTAGATCATTTCTAGTATAGATTATTTTCTCTATTTTACTTTGGATATTCTTGCTGAACTTTTCAATAACTCTATAGATCTCTACTCTGATATTTGAAAATCATCCAGAACTAGAATAACTCATTTATAGTCTTTGTTCTTAGATAACTATCTTAGTATATAAGCCAGTAGTTATATTATAAATCTTATTCTAAAAATTTATCAAAACTAATACTATCTTCTAATATTGGTAATGACTTTTTAAGTAACTGTTCTAAAATATACAACCAGTATGACTAGTAGAGACATAACATATAAGTTAAAACTAAAGGTTATTTTGACATTTATATTTTATATATCTAAATAATAAATACTTGCTAATCTGATTTCTAGGAGCTTACTAATAGATCTTGGATAACAAGATATAAACTATATTTAATATTTAGTCTATAAACAAAGGTTATAAATACTAATATATTGATCAATATATTAAGATATTTGAGATTACTAGTAACTTTACAATATTAGTTCTAATATCTTTCAATATTTCATATATTCTACTATATTTAAGTTGTGATAAAGAGTAATAATATAATGTTATAAGTCTGAAATATCAAAAACATAGATTTTGCTTTGAAAAAGAAATAATTTATTTATATTTATGTTTAAGGTGAAAATAATAAACTTTATTTTTTTCATTTATTTTATTAATTGAAACTTAGAGTTAGAGCTTAATATATTATTATATGTGACTATCACAATCACATGATCATATGATATATAATTCTTTTATTGATTTAACTCTAAGTTTTTAATTATAACACTTATAAAACTATATTAACTTGGAAAATAACTGATAAGATTCTCTAGTTATATAAATCACTAGTTTTTCTTGTTGACCAGCTCTATTATCTTAGCAGATGTCTGTCAAAAGATTATATTTATTAGAATTAATTTATATTTGCTGAGGATATCTATAAATATAGCATAGAAGATAAGTATTATAGTATACTTGTATACTAACATTTTTCTTTGCTTTTATTTATTTTTCTTGATTTAATATTTCTTTTATTTTATTTTCATTTTTATTATTTGATAATGAAGAGATATGTGACTGCAGTCACATGACATGACATATAATATAAAGCTATAGGTCTAGACTCTAAAAGAAAGAACTAAAAGAATAATGTCAGAATATATGTATATAGTATGGTATTCTTATAGAAAATATGAGATTAATACATGGTAGAAGCATGGATTATACATGGACATTAGGATAAGGTTATTTATTGTTAGCACAGATTATGAGAACATTGTATAAATAGAATAACAATACATTGGAGACTTCTTGTTGAGTTCTCTTGTGATCTCTACTTGATATCTTACTGAGAGATTTACTTATTGTGCTACTATTAGTCTTTATAATTAATAGTTGCCACAACAATAGAGTAGAAAATGCAATTTAGTGAATATAGAGTGAAAATAACTTAAAGGTAGTGCTATATGGATAAAAACCTTAGCTTTAACTGAAAATGTTATATCCAACTTAAATTTGTTACATGGTTATACTTTAGAAAAAAAGAATTTAGAAAGAAACTTAGAACAAGTATAGTACAAATACAAGCTAATTATTAGACTAAAAACTATACATGATAGTTATTATTCTCAAATATAGAAAGCCTTTTTCTAATAATACTACTACTGTACATACCTTTGATGTCAGAATTACAAAAGTAGACTTAGTTTCATTTTATTTCTCTTCTTATTTTTTTTATTTTATTTTATATTCATTTTTATTTTGGAACTTAGAGTTAGAGTTTAATATAAATTATAAGTCACCATCACAAACTGTCACACTATGATGCTGTCATGGTCACATAATCACATAATCATATGATATGATAGATAGTAGAAGTTTCTGGAATGATGATATTATAACAATATATTTAATGTATGTTGACCTTAAAGCTTATATATAGTCATTTAGGGTAGGCTAAAGTAGTAGAGCCATAAGTAATTAGTATATAAAGTAGACAATCTTGTACAGAGTTCTCTATTGAGTTCTCTTATGTTAACCCTAATATAAGGTTCTTCTTATTAACCAACTCTAAGATCTTTGAGTTGTAACATCTGAGTTATTAGATATTATAAAGATTGTTGTTTAAAACTTTATGAGATTGATAAGGAATGGAGAGGTTTTAGTTCTCAAGTTGATAGGTAATTCAAATGAAGTATAATCTATACTGGAAGAAAATAAAAAGGTATAGATATCAGATACTATTAGATAGTAAAGAAGAGAAACAGAGAAATAAACATATAATTCAAGTCTGAAAGGAAACAAATAAGAAAAGAAAAAGACAAAGAAACAAAAAAAGAAAGTAGTAAATTGATAGTATAGTAAACAGATACCAATTATTGTGGTAGAATCTATGGACAAACAAGATAGTATTAAGATATTATTAGAAGTACTTGAATAATTGAGAATTACTGAAAAATATGTCTCAGAAGAAAACAGAACTAATAACATTAGAGATGGAAGAAATGTCAACAGCACTAGTATTAGCAATATACAATGCAACAGAGCAGACAGTTATATCTAAGAGTATAGTTCTAGACCCAGGGTAGTTTGATAAAGACTGAATGAAATTTGAAGACTGGTAGAGGAGAATCTGATTATTACTCAAGAGTAACAGAGTCATAGCAACTGATGATAAGATAATAGTAGTATTAGCTCAACTTAGAAAGGGTGTTGCAGGAATATATATACAGAAAAAGATTGACCAAATAAAAGAAGAAGATTCTTCAGACTAGAATGAGTTTATCAAAGAAATCAAAACAGCATTCAGTAACAAAAGTAAGATAGTAGATGTAAAATAGAAGATTGAAACATTTAAGCAAGGCAAAAAATACATTGCTAATTTTATAATTGAATTCAAAACACTAGCCATGAAGGTTGAAACCAATGACATGCATGTGATATTCTTATTGAAGAAAAATATCAAAACTGACATTATCAAGATAGTATTAGAATATCTATCAATGGCAGTACTAGACTTAAAGAGGAGAAAGTAGCAATCACATCAGTGAAACAAGGATATAAATCTATAGAAAGTTGACATGACTATAAAATAGGAACAAAAACAATATATAGAGGAAGAAGAGTACTAATGGATATTGGAAAGTCTAAAGACAATTTTGACAAAGATAAAAAACCAAGGTGTTTTAATTACAACATATATAAGCATATAGTAAAAAAATGTTAAAGGCCAAAAAAAGAAACAAGAAAATGCTACAAGTACAATAAAGTAGGATATTTAGCAAAAGATTGCAGATTAGGACAGAAGGTAAAGAATAGAAGTGTTTAAGAAGATTTAGATAAAGAAAGAGATGATAAATAAGAAAGTTTTGTCAAGAGTCCAGAGTAGGTACAATACAACAAACTACTATACACAATAATTTCTAAAATCAATATATTATTTCAAATTGATGAGATAACAAAAAAGAGAATTAAATATGTATACAAATATTAAGATATCAAATGGAAAAGAATTACAGCTAAAAATACTAGTAAATTTCAGTTGCACCCATATTAGAATCAATAAATAACTAGTAAAAAAAGAAAAGATCAAGACTGAACTAATAAATAGGTCATTTGAGGTTTTCAATATAAATAGAACCAAGAATAAAGAAGTTACACAATTTATGCCACTGGAAGTAGAAATCAACAGATATAAGAAATATATTGATACAGTAGTCATGAATTTAAACAGCATGAACATGTTCTTAGAATATAACTGGTTGGTCAAACACAATCCAGAAGTAAACTAGAATATAGGAACAATGTGATTTACAACATGTCTAGAGAAATATAAGATACAACATCAGGACATATTGTTCATGTCAAGAATCAGAAGATTACAACTAATAGATAACCAGAACAAAGAACAACAGGAGATAAGCAAAGAACTGGACCAAACAAATCTAGAAGATCTTCTAGAATAAATTTGACTATTCACCTATTTATTCAACAAAAAGAAGTTTAAAAAGCTACCAGAATAATAAGAATAGGATCATAAAATCAACTTAACAAAAGATGTACCCAAGAAACTAAATATTAAAGCTTATGTGATAACAATAAGAGAAGATAAAGCTTTAAACCAATTGGATGACTTTGTAATATCTGTTAAAACTAGGAAGGAATTAGAAGAATGGACCATTTGATTTTTGAAAATAGCAGAAGAACACAATCTCTATTTCAAACAATTAAAATGTAATTTCAACATAGAAGAAATACCTATCTTAGGAGTAGTAGTTGGAAGAGGAGAAATTCAAATAAAAAACAACAAGATTAAAGTGGTCAAGGAGTGGAAAACTTCTACCAAGATAAAAGAAGTAGAAATTTTCTTGAAGTTTGCAATTTTTATCAACAATTCATCAAAAATTTCAGTTATATGGCAAAATACAACCAACAGATAACCAGAACAAAAGACAACAGGAAATAGGAAAAGAACTAGACCCAATGAATCCAGAAGACCTTCTAGAGTACATATGACTATTTACTCATCTGTTCAACAAAAATAAATTTAAAAAGTTACTAGAAAGACAAGAATAGGATTATGAAATCAACTTAATGAAAGACACATCAAAGAAACTAAATGCAAAGGCTTATACAATAATAATCAAAGAGGACAAAAAATTAAACCAATAGTTAGATGAATAGCTTAAAATAGGATTAATAGTTGAATTAAGTTTAAAATATGTGGCACTATGTTTCTATATTCCAAAGAAGAACAGATTACTACAGTTGGTACAAAATTATAGGAAATTGAACCAATATATAATAAAGAACAAGATACTACTACCCTTAATTGGGGAAGTAATTGACAAGCTTAAGAATACAAAATACTTTAACAAATTGGATCTTATCTAGAGTTACAATAATGTATAAATCAAAGAAGGAGATGAATGGAAAGCAGTTGTTTTAACAAACAAAGGATTATTCAAACCTAAAGTGATGTACTTTAGATTATGCAATTTACCAGAAATATTTTAAAGGATGATGAATAGTATCTTCAGAGAACTATTACATAAAGAAGTACTGGCAAATTATATGGACAACTTTGTCATACCTGCTAAGACCAAGAAAAAACTATAAAAACAAATAATTCAGTTTTTAAGATAGCAGAGAAATACAATCTCTACTTTAAACAGTCAAAGTGTGACTTCAATGTGGAAGAGATACCTATCCTAGGAGTAGTAGTTAGTCAAGAAGTTCAAATGAAAATTGACAAAATCAAAATAGTCAAGGAATGGAAAACTCTTACCAAAATAAAAGAAGTGGAAAACTTCTTAAGGCTTGTAAATTTCTATTGATAATTCATCAAGAACTTCAGTTATATAGCAAAACCTCTCAATGAACTCAAAGGAAAGAAAGAGTGGAAATGGGAAGATGAACATCAGAAAGCTTTCAAAAAGTTAAAAGACAAAATTACAAGCTAACTAGTACTCACTCTACTAAAGAAGGAAGAAAAATTCAGAGTAGATATAGATGCTTTAGGACATGCAATCAGAAGAGTTTTATCCCAGAAACAAAAAGGGAAATAGAAACCTATTATGTTTTTATCAAGAACAATATAACTGGCCAAGAGGAACTATAAAATATATATAACTAAGAATTACTTATAATAGTGGAAACTATTACAAAATAGAGACAATATCTACTAGATGCCATAGAGAAATTTGAAGTTTGGACAGATCATGAAAATCTCAAGTATTTTCAAGAACCTCATTAACTTAATAGATGACAAGTAAGATGATATTTAAAGTTACAAAATTACAATTTCATACTATAATATATCCCAGAGAAAACAAATATAAAAGCAGACATACTGTTTATGAAGAATCAAGTGAATACAATGTAAGACAACAAGGATATCAAAATACTTAAGAATGAATTATAGATAAGATGAATCACCACAGAAGCAGAAGTAGTAATAATTAGAAGAAACTAAGTAATAGAAGAAACCAAATTACTAGAAGAAATCAGAAAGAATAGAACCAGAGAGCAAAAAGTCTAGAAAGAACTAGAGAAAGATAAAGAACAAGTATGGGAAAACAATGTAATAGTTTATATAGAAGAAAAGATTTATATTCTAAACAATTGGAAAATACAAGGGCAAATCCTACAAGAAAACTATGATCCAGCAGATATAGCATACCCAGGATAACAAAGAATGCTTGAGTTAATCAAGAGAAATTACTGGTGACTAGAGATAAAAAGTGATATCAAGAAATATGTTCAAGGATATACAAAATACCAACAGAATAAAGTGCAACACATGAAAAAGGCTGGAGAACTCCATCCATTGGAAACACCAGAAGAATTATAGATCTATTTACAAATATGATCAAACTCAAAGCAACAACTACAATAATATCATGAAAAGACTTTACCAAAATCTATTAGAATAAAATTTGGAAATTACATAGAGTACTATAAAAGATTCTTAGCAATAGAGGATCTTATATCGAAATTCATGGAGAACATGATGAAGGCATTAGGAACTAAAAGAACATTGTCTATAGCATATCATTCTTAGACAGATAGTAAAACAAAATGAATCAATCAAAAAGTTAAAGTAAGACGATTAGACAGAATGGTTATCAGTGGCAGAATTCCAGTATAATAACAAGAAATATACAACAACAGGATACCTATGGAAAGAAAAAATCTAACTGTCAAAATAGAAGTACAAAAACTGGAAGATTTTCTTAAAGAACTACAAAAGAGTTGGAAAGTAGCAAAAAAATCAATGGAAATAGCAAAAGAAGTTATGAAGAGACAATTTGACAAAAAAAGATAAAATACACAAGGATTGAAAGAAGGAAACTAGCATAATTACAAGACCTTAGAGTGGATTAAGTAAAAGAACCTTGTATTGGGGTTAACATAAGAGAACTCAATAGAGAACTCTGTACAAGATAGTCTACCTTATATACTAATTATTCATGGTCTATGCTCTATTACTTTAGCCTACCCTAAATAACCATATGTAAGTTTTAAGGCCAACATATATTAAATACATTGTTCTTCTATCATATTATATGAGTATGTGATGATGTGACTATGACAGCATCATAGTGTGACAGTTTGTGATGGTGACTTGTAACACTATGCTAAATCCTAACTCTAAGCTTAAAACTAGAAAATAAATTGAAATAAAAATGAAAATGGAAGAGAAAAATAAAATCAACTCTCAAAGAAGTTAGACTAGAAAAGATACAAACTCTTTAAAATCTCAAAGGATATTGGACAAGGAGCATTTTAGCTAAAACTACTAGAAAAATGGGCTATTCACAATGTGTTTAACAAAGACTTGCTGACACAATGCAGGAAACCACAATTTAAGAGATAACACATGAATTTAGTACTACTATCAGAGATTATTAATGAAGAAGAAGAGTATGAGGTAGAAAAAGTACAAGATCACAGGAAATGAGAACATAGTATATAATTCTTAGTACACTGGAAAGAATATAGAGACAAACACAACCAATAAATTTCTGAAACAGTATTACCATATGTCAGAGAAGCAATGAAAGATTATTGGATAAGAATTTCAAGTTAAAATATATAAGAGAGAGGAGTAAAACCTCAATTTGACATCTCAAGTTTTATAAACATCAAGAAATCTACTTAAATGGCTTAGCAATTCATCACTACATCCACCTCCCCCAACCTTTACATTACTTGTAATATCAACAATATAAATCTTATCTTAAGCCTAAACTGAGAGAAAAAGGATTAGATGAAGAAGTATTATCACATAATTCAAGTATTGAAAAGAATGGCTGATATCCAACTGCAAATTCAGAATGTGGTCAAATTAGCCAATGCAGCAAACATCAAACTAGCAGACATTAAAATCACTCTACTACAAACTGGTAACTCTTACAAGAAACAAATTGGAGAAGACATATACAGTATAATGAATGATTTATAAAACATTATATATAGAGACATGGAGAAACAGGCACATCATATTCAATTATTATTGGCAGACAAATTGGATCAATGCAAAGAAAAAAGAGATAAATGAATTGAAAAACACATACAACAAATACAAAAATCATATAAAGAAACATTCAAAAAAGATTCTCAACTGATGGATATCAAAAAAGGAAAACAAGAAAAAGATGTCATTCAAGATGAGGACATGCTTTTATACAAACCATATAACATATCCTCAGAAAACAATTGACCAAAGATATCTGAACCAGTTTTCATACAAGATAAAATCATACACCCAGAAAAAGCTCTTAGAATGTTACAATTACTAGTAAAGATAACTCCATTCTATCCACTATCATACTATAAAACACTTTGACAAAATAGGGAATAAGATGAGTAATATTGGAAAGAAATTGCTGCCAAATTCATTAAATAAAAACATAATGCAGATATCAACAGATGAGGATTTCTAATCAAAATGTATACAGGAGGACTACCACATAAACTCTTTTTTATTGCCCTAACACTATATCATCTGACCAACAAAGAAGTTGGTTGCATTATATGTAGTTGGAGATTTAGTGTTTTTAGACTAAGTTCATAAGGACATGAATATTAAAATGGGGGTATTGTTATGATTAATATCTCATGTCTTACAGATAAGTACTTTATGGACAACATATGTTGGAGTTTGTCTATTTTTGTTTCATTTATCTGCTGTGTCTTGTGGTATCTTCATAATTAGTTAGTGCCTCATGTAGTAGTGAAGACTTCCTCAGGTTTCCCTCATTGTTCTTTCATTTCTAATATATATATTCCTTATGGTTGATAGGTATATATAACTACAAATACACTCTTGTATCCTTACACTTACCAATTGATCTATTTCCTACTCTTACTCAAGTCTTTGCCTGAGTTGTAGTATGAGCTAGGCTTAAGGTTATAACAGAAAGTAAGACATATGAATTTAGTATTCAGATTTTTGCTGATAAATTCCTTAAGTGCTTCTTATTCTATAGCTGAGAATGAGTAGATGGTTCCAACAGAAGGTTTTTCTCCATTTTCCAATTTGATCTGTAGGTCATATAGATAATGAGAAGCTAGTGTTTTAGTTTTGGTCTTGCTAAAAATATTAGCAAACTTGTAGTACTTAGATAGAATAGTAGATAGATTGACTGAGTTGTTTGTAATCTTGGCTATTCTTTTAGTAAGGTTAGTGGAGTGGAGTATAAGATAAAAAGTAGTTGAGCCTGTTATTTATACTACTTGGATATATAATTGTATGCTAATAATGGCAATATAGGATTGTAGAAGGGAATTTTTGGGTTTAGAACTGGAGAAGTCAGGAGTGTTAGATATAGACATGAGTTCTTTAGAGAGTGCAAATTATCTTCATTCTTTTAGCCAACTCTATTGCCTTCTTCACTTTTTCTTTTCTCCTAATGTCTGCTTCTATTCTTAATTCTCTACCATAGTTTACTATAAAGAGAAATATCTTGGTTACTAAGTAAGTCTTACTATTTACTGCAAACTCTACAAATATCAGCCACTTAAGTCAATCATTTTGCTTATGATCTACAAAGAACTGCAAATACTGTTTTAGTTTCTGGTTTATATATTCTATCTATCTATTGGTCTGTAAATAGAAGGTAATTAACAATCTTATTTGAATCTCTAACATATTATTTAGTTCTTTTGCCAGTTCTGCTGCAAATTGTGGTCTCCTATTTGAAATAACATTTTTTGATAGTCTATGTAGTTTCTACATATTATTTCTAAATAATCTTGCTAATCCTTCTGCTGATGTCTCTTCAGTTATTGCCACAAAATATGCTATCTTTAATAACCTATCATATATCACTAGTATTGCATTCTTCTCTGTTACTACTAGCAATTTGGTGATGAAGTCTACTATTAAGAGTGTGTTTATAGTTTTTCTAGTACTTCATTCACTATTAACTTTCCTGCTAGTATTTCCATTTGGTTCTTCATTCTTTGATACAAGTTGCATCTATTCATGTATTTTCCTACACCTTTGGTTATTTCTGGCTACTAGTAGTTTTTGTTACTAGCTTCATCATCTTCCATTACCCTTTATACTCTATTGTTGGTATATTGTGATGTAACTGGATAATCTCTATTCTCAATTCTTTATCCTTTGTTATATTTACTTTTCTCTCTTTTAGTACCAACTCCTCTTCTATCTGTTATTTTTTGTTTCTTAATACTTTAATTCCTGCCTTTTTCATTTCTTCTACTATTCTAACTATTTTCTTATTCTTTTCTCTTATTCTTCTACTATATCTACTTTAGGTTCTTCTACCATTACTTTTACTAGTCTTTAAATTTATTTCTCATTTATTAGGTTTATTATTATTATTATTATTATTATTTTCTACTCCTACTTTCCAGTATAGTCTTTTACTAAGTCTATCTACCTTTCCCATATTTATTCCTGGTATATTTTTCAAAGTAAAATTGAATTTTAACAAATATAACACTTATTTAGCTTGTTTTCTATTTAATTTCTATATTTTCATAAAGTACTCCAAGTTCTTATAATCTGTTCAGATTATAATAGTCTAGCTATAGATGTAAAATCTTTAATAAACTACTGATAATACTTAGCTAGTTCTAAGAATTTCTATATGTTTTTGACTCTTTGAGAAGTCAGCTTGTTCAATACTCCCTTCATCTTTTCTGCTTCTATTTTAATTCCTTCCAGCCTTATCACTACTTCTAAAAAGCCTACCTTTCTCACATTTTACTTACACTTCTCTAATTTTATATATAAATCATTTTTCACCAACTGTTTCACTACTTTTTCTACTACTTTGTTGTACTTCTCTTTCTCTTTTGTTCTTACAATTACATTATTAATAAAGCTTACCATCTCTCCAGTATTGATTAAGTTTCATAGAATCTCATTCATCATCATTTAAAATATTGCTAGTGAGTTAGTAAGCCCAAAGAACATTACTATAGGTTCAAAAGACCTCTCTGAAGTTGTAAATACTATCTTCCACTTATTCTCCTCCTTTATTCATATGTTATTATAGCTCTTTGTTTTTATTCTTCTTTTTTTTCTTTTATTTTTGCTATCCTAAATTTCCTTGCTTTAATTTCCACTATTTTTCATATTCTTCCAAAAACCTTGTCATTCTCATTTCCCCTGTCTTTCAGTCGATTTTATGGTTGTAACAAGTAAGCAATAGTATTTTTAAGATCATATTCCACTTCTACTCTCCTATCACATTGATTTCCATTTTCTCTTTATACTCTTTATTTACTTCTACTGCATATTTTATTGGACCCTCCTTATTAAATAGACTATTTATATTTCTTACATATATTGGTTTTTTGATATTTTTCAGCTTGAATTCTTGCTTTCTAAAAAACTCAAAACTTATTACTAAATCTGTTGTCTTACTGTTCAACAATGCTTCCACCATTATTTCTTCTTATATATCAATTCTCTCCAGTCTAATCTTTACCATCACTTCTCTTAAAGCATCCTTATTGAAGTTGTATTAAAATGTATTATCCATTACTCTACCACTGAGTATTACAAACTTATTGTAATTAAAACCTAGAAAAACTACTAGATTCTCCTTTTCTTTTAAATTGTTTATATTATGATTGTTTCTGTACTCTATTTTTCTCCCCTGCTGTTAGGGCAACTAGGCAGAAGAGAAAAGCACTTCAAATCTCCAGGAAATCCTAAGTTTATTGTCTAAGAAATACTAAACTATATACTTACCTCCAAGAAATCCTAAGAGAACAGAATAGAGATTTCTAAAGGTGATAAATACTCTATATATTAACAGGTCTATTCTAATGTGTCAGAATTCCAATTATATAAGCAAGGAATGATGAAACTTCAGTAATTAGAAACAGTTTAAAATAGAGAAACTGAAATAAAAGAAAACCAGAATACTTAGCAAGTACTTCTGAAGTGTAGAAAAGCAGATAAGTAGGTGTGCAGATAATACTAGAAGACTTCAGAAGACTATAAAGTATTGCAGAAGAGCAAGAGAGTACATAGAAAGAAGTTTAATAACATATCTGGACAGTTGAGAGCATTAGTGTATAGCTTAAAGAGGTCTAGAGTATAGAAAAGCAGATGAGTGCAGATATGGAAAGAGGTCATGAAATACAGATTAGCTAAAAAATATGGAAGAGAAAAGTCTTGGAAAAGCCAGTCCCCTTACACCTGCACTACAAAATTCTAATTTTTATAGTATTTTGTAATATATCTAAATCTTCTATAATTATAGAAATTTCTTTTTCAATCTATTTCTATAGTATATGAGTTGCACTTTGGCACAAACTCTGCTCACTGCTATTATAGGTATATTATTGTAGTATTTGTTCTCTCTATCTTCTTTTGAAACAAACTATTATTATGGTCTTAGGCTCAAAAGTACAAGCAAAAAAACAATCTTGTATTAGGTAATACAAGTTAACTTGATAGAGTTCCAGTTATAAAGTGTCTATCTTATATACACTTAGCTAATAGTTCATATTACACTAACCTAGCTTACTTTAAAATATATATATATTACATGTTGTTAATATATAAAATGACATTATTGTTCTAGAACCTTTTATAATATTTTCTGTAACACATGATCATGTAACTGTGACATGTGACAATTTGTGACATCATACTAAACCCTAATCCTAAGTTCAGATTGAAAATTAAAAAATAAAATAAAATAAGTTAAGTTTACTATCTTTAACTCTAACACCTATTAGTACTCACTGAAATCTCTGCTTCTTTGGCTAGACTTGAGGTTATGATAGCTATTACTGTTGTGTCTTTCCAACATTTGCTGGTATATTTGATCTTAGTGCCAAAATCTTCTTTCTTTCTCTTACTCATTCTTCTTTTTTCTTACTTTCTCTCCAATTTCTATCTAGGTTGATTATTTTGTTGAACTATTCCTTAATGCCTAGAGAAGGCTGTTTTGCCTCCATGAGTTTACATATGATATTGCTATTCATTCTTCTTTTGAATTTTTCTACTAATGCTTTCTCCTTATATCTACTTTTCCTAGCTGTTCTTTTGAATATTTGAACAAATTTTTCCATGATTTAGGAACCTTGTTCTAGCTACTTAAGCTCTACTACTTTTGTAAACTTGTTGCCTTTTTCCCCAAACTCTCTTTTTGATATACATCTGCTGATTCTCTATATATATATATTAAAATCCAGTATATCTATTTTTCTACTGACTCATTTATTATTCTCATCCTAATATATAGCTTGTATACTGTCACAAAATTTGCTACTTTTTCTAGATCTCCATCAAATAATAATGGCTTGGCCACTTCTAATTAAAATCTATATCTAGGTCTTGGAGCTACTTCTTC